>Ga0180436_10000380_pt1 | contig 46637 bp, 48 predicted proteins | sample SS_ome_2_FD_132434 | JGI IMG/M metagenome (GOLD analysis project Ga0180436, IMG submission 132434) | Hypersaline lake sediment archaeal communities from the Salton Sea, California, USA - SS_3_S_2 metaG | ecosystem: Environmental > Aquatic > Non-marine Saline and Alkaline > Hypersaline >...
CAGCTGCGCGACCTCCTCGCGGAGGATATCGATGTTGCTCTGCATCCCGATGTGTTGGACCGTTGCTTCAGCGCTGAACACTTCCTTCGCCACAGCGGGGTGATCTTCGAGCGACTGGCTCAGATCTAGCGGGTCAAGTCAGTCAGCACCGCAAGGACAGCTTCGCGACGGTCGGAGGTGGCGGATGCCGCCGCCGCAACCTCGAGGCCATCCACTGCCGGCTGAAGGCTGCCCGGTAGGGCCTGCCAGTTCGCGTTCATCGCAAGTTGGACGAGATGCTCGACGCCATCCGACATCCTGACATCGTTTATGAGAGCAATGACTGTCGCCCCAGTTGATACGGCGACACCGTCGGAAATCGTGAGATCGACTTGATCCCCGATTGACGGAGGCGCTACGGCTACTGATCTCCCCGCCTCGGTAGTTGTCTGTCGCTGCCATTCGATCGTGGTTACCGTCCCCGACCACGCGACGAAGTCACGGGAATCCGCCGCTCGCGGACCGTCGGCTATTTCGATGGTCAGGACATACTCAATACCGGCAACCCAATCCGAGAATGCGAATGGTTCTCCGCCGGGCGGATCATCAACCGAATCCGAGCAGGCGGCAGGGGAAAGGCCGAACACAATCACGGCCATCAAGACACCTCGTAGCCTCACGTTCCACCGCGCAGCGCATCGACCGGTTCCAGCCTGCTGGCCCGCCAGGACGGGTAGAGCCCGGCCACCAAACCAACGATCGCACCTGCAAAGGGGGCCAGCAGCGGCACCTGAACATCTAGGACCGGAGTCCACTGCCTGTTCGCGGACACGGCAACGACGACGAGTACCCCGGCCGAGGCTCCGATGACTCCGCCGACAAATCCCATGGCTGCCGATTCGACCAGAAACTGCGAAGCGATGTGGCGCCGCGCCGCACCCACTGCCCGGCGCAGGCCGATCTCACCGACCCGTTCGAGGACCGAAACCAGAGTCACATTGGCGATGCCGATAGCCCCCACCAGCAGCGCAACCCCGCCTAGTACCAGGAAGAGCGTGTTCACATCGGATTCGACTCCCGACCGGACCGCACGCGGCTCGGGCGGCACTCGCACGCGGAGCTTCTCCGGTTCGTTGGGGCTGAGTGCAATCGGGGCCTGCTCGCCGATGAGGTAAGCCGCGCCGACCTCGGTACGGATGTGCACCTCGGCGGGAGCGCCGGTGCCGAAGAGTTCGCGCGCGGTGCCGTTGGGGATGATGATCGACTGAAGAAGGGAGGTCTCGCGAGCGACGTCGTCGAGGATTCCCATCACCGCAAGGGTGTTGTCCCCAATGAAGATCGCTGGCTGCTGATCGACGCGGTTGATGTTGAGCCGGGCAGCCGCCGCCGGCCCTAGGATCGCCACCGGCTCGCGCCGCAAATCATGGCCGGAGTCGAAGAACCTCCCTGTGCCCAGATCCGCAATTACTGCATCGAAGAGACCCGGGGAGGCGGCAATAACGTCGACGGCGTAACGCGTCTGGCCCAGCGGATCATTGATCGGCACTGAGCTCATCAACTCGCCCTCTGTGTCGACGAGCGTCATCGTGCCGGCGGCGACAACGCCGTTGAGTCGCGTGATCCGATCCTCAGCATCCCAGGGGATCACCGACACATCTTCCCGGCTCGGAGAGAAGAAGAAGCCTTCGGTGCGGTTGGAGACCGACACCGATGTTGCCGCCAGTGCGTCGAACCGCGTGACTATCTGGTTGCCGGCAGTTTTTGCCAGACCGAGAGTGGCGACGAGGGCAGCAACGCCGAGCACCGTGCCCAGGATCGTCAGAACGGTGCGCCCCGGCCGAGCGAGCATCCCGGCGACCGCCTCGGCGATCAGGTCCCGGATCAGAAGGCGGGAACGGACGATCCTGTGGGTGATCGGCTTGACCTGCTCACTCACGAGGCCTCCTCAATCAGGATGCCGTCAGTCATGTCGACCTGGCGCTCGGCTCGACCACTGACAGCCGACTCGTGGGTGATCACAACCAGGGTCAAGCCGTCGGTGCGGAGCTCGTCGAAGAGGTCCAGAATCGAAGCGGTTGTCTTGCTGTCGAGATTCCCGGTCGGCTCATCGCAGAGCAACAAACTGGGCTTGGGAGCGATCGCCCTGGCAATGGCAACCCGCTGTCGCTCCCCACCGGACAGCTGGCGGGGGGTGAAGTCGAGGCGATGACCGAGACCGACTCGCTCCAGGGCTTCCCTTGCCTGACGGCGCCGATCGCGGCGCGGGGTGCGGTTGTAGACCAAGCCGGTCATCACATTCTCGAGCGCAGTGCGATACGACAGGAGATGGAATGCCTGGAATACGAATCCGATTTCCGTTCCGCGGAGTGCAGTCCTCAGGCCGTCGCTGAGCTCTCCAACGTCGCGGCCGAGCAGCCGATAGCGGCCGGCCGTGGGAGCGTCGAGACAGCCCAGGATGTGGAGCAGCGTCGACTTGCCCGAGCCGGAGGGCCCGACGATCGCCACGTAGTCGCCATCGTCGATGGTCAGATACGCTTCCTTGACCGCTTCCACGGGTGGCGAGCCGGGAAAAGTGCGGGATACCGCTTCGAGTTCGACGACTGCGCTCATTCTTCGTCTTCCGGCACCTCGGTAGTGGTTGCGCCTCCCTGCTGGAACCCAACGACGACACGGTCGCCCTCCCCCAACTCACCATCTACCGGCGTTATCTGCACCATGCCCCCGGGCGCCGACAGGCCGGGGATTACTTGCACAACACGAGTCGACCCGTCCTCCTCCTCGACCGTGACGATCGTGTCGCCGCTTCCCGTCGCCGACAGGGCAGCAGCCGGTACGGCAAGCACCTCGCCACCGGATGAACGAGTCTCGACCGGGATAGAGATCTTCACGTTGGTGTTGTTCAACTCCGCACGCACTTCGTCGGGCAGTATCTCGAGATACACCTCGTCGACCGCGACCCCGTTCGTGCCTGCGCGTTCCGCCTTGAACTCGACCGTGCCCTCGAGCTCGATGTCGAGCCGGCTCAGTTCGATAGTGACCCGATCACCTTCCTCCACCAGTTCAGCCTCATCGACCGACACCGAAGCATCGATGGCGAGACGGGAGCCGGACACTCGCATGATCTCGCCGCCGGCGACATCCCCGCGGGAAGCACCCACTGCATCGATTCGAATCGGAAACACCTTGAAGAAGAGGAACTCGCCGGACGGAACGGGCGAACCCAGCTCTGCTCGCGCTTCTCCGAGGTCGGCGACTGCCCGCTCCAGTGCCTTCTTCTCACCGCTGATGTCCTGAGGAGGTCCAGCAAGCTCTGCCTCGGCCAGGGCAGTCTGGTAGGCGCCCTCAGCCGCCGTGCGGCCCATCTCCGCCTGGTTCAGGGCCTCTTCCAGGGCAACCATCTCCTCGTTGGTCGGCGGGAGGCCCGTGTCCGGATGGGTGCCGTCGATCGCTTGTTCAAGTCGACCCTGCGCCACCTCCAGCTCGGCCTGAGCGTCTGCAAGCTCACCTGCCGTCCTGGTGATCTTCGACTGTGCAGCAACGGCGGCAGTCCGCTGCGCCAGGGCCGCGTTGTATACGTCCCGAGCGCTGTCGACTGCTTCCTGAAGGGCCTCAACTTGCTCGACAACGATGGGGTCCGAGCCGATTGGCTTGTACCCGTGCGATTCGTAGAACGCACGGATCGCGGCCTCCGTGTCCGGCCCGTAGATACCGTCGATGATTCCTGGATCGAATCCGAGCCGGGTCAAGGCGGATTGCAGCTGCTCGATATCCTCGCCACGGTCACCGGGGCGCACCGTGCGGAACAGGGGCAGGTCACCTTGCAGCGCGAAGGTGGGACGACCAGCCAACTCGAAGAGCACCGATCCCTCCGGAAGCTCGTCGCCCACGCCTGGCACCCAGGTCACAACCGGAGAAAGCTCCTGCACCGCAAGTTGCGGCGCGGCCACCGATTCCGGCTCGTCGAAACGCACCGTGCCCCTGGTGACGACGTCGTTAGCGATGACCATGCGGGCAACCGGAACCGTGATGAGCGACGGTTCCGGAGGCTCGGCCTCAGCAGCCACCTGGGCGGGCGACTTGATCCGCGAACCGGCCGCCCATCCGACTGCGGCCGCCGCGATCACCGCCACGAGAGAGATGATGAGTACGACCCTGCGACTCACCTCGCCACCCCCACTGGAGACGGCATCCCCTTATCCGTTCTGCTCTTTGAAGGCCAGCAGCCGATCGAGGTTCTCTTCGATGAACTGCCTCTCCAGATCCTTGTAAACCTCCTCGAACAGCTCCCGCATATCTAGGGAGCACTCATAGTTCGCAGTGGCGATTGCGATCTCCTCATCGATCAGAGGCTGCAGCTTCTCCATGTCATATTCGGGGCCTTGATACTCCCACTCTGCATCTTCGCCTTCCTCACCGACGACAACGGTGTCCTCAGTGGGAATCGTGGTTTCCTCGTCGAACATAGGCTCGGGCCAGGTGACAACTTCATTGACCTTCTTCTGGAACTCGCCTTCTACCCACTCACCGCCCTTGTCGGTGCCAAATAGGTACGCATACATATCCTCCTGGGTAGCCCAGTCGTAGCCCCGCTCTGCCATACAATCCGACCAGCCTTGGTTGGCCGCAACGATGCGGGGATCGGATTCGGCCCGGGAGTACATGTCGTCGAAGTCCTCACCGAACTCCTCCCAGAAAGCCATGTCGGCTTCACCGCCGCCGTACAGCTCCTCGTAGGCCTCGTTCTGGCATCCATCCGGAACCCAGTCCATGTAGGCCTCGTCAAAGAAAGCCATGCGCTCTTCCTCCGTCATGGCTTCGATCTCTTCGGGGGGCGTGTTCGCGATGATGTCGGGCTCTCCGCCGTATAGAACCCGGAAGTACTCTTCCTGCTCGAACTCGTCCATGGCCTCGACGATTTCCTGATTCGGATCATCCGCCCAGGGGTCCTCGCCCTCCTCCCCGAACATCTCCTCCTCCTGGAGCACCCAGGTGGAAACGCCAAAGCCGTACTTCTTGACGTACTCCTCTTCGTCGGACTCGTCGAACATGAACCCGCCGCCGACCTCGGAGGGAACCCATGGGATGTAGTCGAAGCCCTCCGCGGCCATGCACTCGGCAATCTTCTGCTGCGCCTCCATCTCCTGGGCCCGGAAGTCGGTGTCCTCATCGAATGCGCGCGCCCCCGGAATGAAGTCATCGAGACTCAGCTCACCGTCCTCGCCGAGATCCAAGTCACTCGAGTCGGTCTTGGTGGCATCTTCGGAGTTTCCGGGCTGGTCTGCTTCTGTGCTGGTCTCCGTTGCAGTTGACTGATCCCCGGTTGACTCCGTTGCAGTCCCCCCGCAGGATGCGGTCACAGCGATCAGGGCAACAATCACCAGATAGTGCCGCCTCACCACACACCTCCAGATTGTGTATTCCCCAGCGTACTCATGCCTCACCTAAAGCGTTCAGCCGGGGCGCATTCTGGATGGATCAGGCCTCGATCTGCGCAATCCGGTCGATTGCATCGTCACCGCAGATGACGGTCAGTTCGCGACCCTCGGACGACGCCACTGCTACATCACCAGCCAGCGTGCCGTCGGCGATGCGTGCGTAGAGGTTTTCGCCCGGACAGCTCGTGGCCGCTACGTCGCGGTGCCCTTGCACCGTCGCCGGATCAACTCCATACTCGGCCGCGCCCCACGACACCATCGCCACCAATGCCTCATACTGCGCGTCGGGAATGTCCTGCTCGTCGAAGTTGCCCTCGCAGCAAATGAGCAGGTGCCCGGTCGGGTCGTAGTCCGTTCCGGTATCGCCAACCGCGGTAACCGGACGTCCCTCGTACACATTGCCTTCGGCATCAATCATGAAGTGATAGGCCAGATCGGGCCAATCCCGGCTCTGGTGAAACTGCTGGTGTTGACGGATTCGGGCCGGTGCCATCCGGTTCTCATCCAGAATCACTGCGGTGTGATGGATGGTGATCTGGTCAATGGTCTGGGTCGTGAAGTCTCCGGCTACCGGCAGCGCTCCCCATGCCTCTCTGCAGATGACCTCGAGCCTCGTCGCCGCCGGTGTGGCGCTGGTGGTGGTTGCGGTGGTCGTCGTTGTAGTCGGTGCGGCGGTTGACGTGGTCACAGTCGTGGTGGCCGCAGGGGTGGTCGATGGCGAAGAAGACGAGGGTGTTAGGCGCGCAACCGTTGTCACAATGGCGTTCGATTGCGTCCCACAAGCAGCTGCTCCCAGACCGGCAGCAATCAAAGCCAGGAATCGGCGCCTGGATAGCACAGTCATCAGCTCATCCTAAGGATCCGGCTGATCCAAGCTGCTGGTGTCGGCATTGCGAACGTGCCGGGTCGTCCGCTCGAATTGGCGATCCAGGTAGCCCAGAAGTGGATCGACGACACCAGTGTCGGCCAGGGCCCCTCGCATGCACCTCATCCATTCCTCGGCCTCCTTTGGGCCAATCGAGAAAGCAAGATGACGCATCCGTAGCCGCGGATGGCCCTTCCGCTCCGTATAGAGGTCGGGGCCGCCCATCCAGCCACTGAGGAACTCAAAAAGGTTGCGACGGGAATTGCGGTCGTCGGCAGGATGCATCTCTCGCAACAACGGAGAGTCGCGGCGGATTCGGTCATAGAAGTGATCGACCAATCGACGCAACGGCTGCTCACCGCCAAGCTCTTCGTAAGGTGTAGGGGCCTCGCCCCAGGGGTGAATACCGGCGGGCCGCGGTTCCGGGTTGATAGTCACCCGCGCAGCTCAGCCAGGTCGGGGGCGAGCAGATCGCGCTCTCCCGACTCCTCGATCTGGTCGAGCAGTTCGTACGCGATATCGAGATGCTCCCGCTTCAGCTCACGATTGCCGGCAAGGCGGGCGGCTCGGGCGAGTGCCTCGTGCGCATATCCCTCGTAAAACGCGCCCAGCCGGAAGCGTGAGGCAACTTCCAGCGACCGGCGTCCGTACTCTTCAGCCAGGTCTGCATACCCCAGCACCGCAGCAACCCGGGACACCTGCCAGTCGCTGACCGCAAAATTGCGAGGCTCGCCGACTTCTCGCCAGTGGTACCGAGAGGCGAATGCAGCGGTGAGCATCTCGGCTCGCTCTTCATGGGACCTGCCGTCCTGGTCAAGCAGTTCCCAGGTCCGGTTGAACAGCGAGACGGCGGCCTTGCGATGGTCTAGAGGTTCGTCGTCCACTGAATCCTCCCCGTGGTGTCGTTTCTTCAATCTACCCGACGGCTTCCGGCACTCCCGACAAGTGAGAGGAGCGGCACCAAGAATGCGGGATTAAGGACCAGCCTCGTTAAGGTTGTACGCCGAATGAGCGATGCACGTACGGCCCCGGTTTGCTACCGGCATCCCGACCGCGAAACCTACCTGTCCTGCAGCGAATGCGGACGACACATTTGCCCCGACTGCTCCTACGACGCACCGGTCGGGCAGAAGTGCCCAGAGTGTGTTCGCGCGGCTGGGGCGCAACGTGTTGTCCATGCCCGCAACATCAACCGCGGACCATCGTTTCAGACCACACCGGTCGTGTTCTCGCTGATCGCCATCAATGTCGTGATCTTCCTTGCCGGCATGGCTTCCGCTCAGCTGGAGAACGACCTCATTCTCAACTTCGGGGCGGTCGGGGAGAGGTTCATCAACGGAGAACTGATCGGGATCGCCACCGGCGAATGGTGGCGGGCACTCACCGCCGCCTTCCTCCACGGTGGAACGATGCACATTCTGTTCAACATGTACTTCCTGTACATCTTTGGTCCCCGGCTCGAACAGCAGGTTGGTTCGCTCACGTTCTCCGGCCTGTACCTGGCCAGCGCCGCCGGGGGAAGCCTGGCGTCCTACCTCTTCGGGCCGCCAGCCGTCTTCGGGGTTGGCGCCTCCGGGGCGCTGTTCGGCCTCTTCGGCGCCTGGCTCTATGCGGCCTATCGGCAGCGGGGATCGGCTGCGGGGAGCGCCATGTTCAACCAACTCGGCGTCATTCTGCTCATCAACCTTGCCCTTCCCCTGTTCCTGCCCAACATTGATTGGCGAGCGCACGTGGGCGGACTGCTCACCGGAATAGTGGTCGCCTTCCTCTGGGAACAGGTCGCATCACAGCACAAGAACCCCCGTTGGATGCGCACCGCATCGGCATATGCGGTGCTGGTCGCACTCATGGCCCTCGTCATCGTTCTCTAGAGCCTGTGACTAGTCCGCACGACCGCCACGAACGTGACCTTTAAGCCTGGCCGCATCATGCCGATAGGCAAAGTGATGAGTGCCCTCGATCACAATGCTCCCGACGCGACCGTCGAGGAGATACGCGCGGAAGCCATTGCCCAGCTCAAATCGGCCCGGGAACTCGCCAAGAAAGTGAGAGCCGAGGCCGTCAGCGAGCTGGAAGACGCGCGTGCCCGGGTACGGCGCATTGCGCTGCGAGAAGAGGAGATGGCAGAGAGATGGGCGAAGCTGCTCGAGGCCGAGAACCAGATGAAGGTCTCAGCTACGCCTCTGCCCGTCCCCACCGATCCGGATTCCCTCATCCATGAGGCGCAGCGGGAAGCCGCTTCCATAATCGAGCGAGCTCAGACCGAGGCGCGCGGCATCCGCGAAGAGGCAATGCGCCTGCTCGCAGTAGCCGAGGGCGAGAAGGCAGAGTCACACGAGATTGCTCAAAGTCAAACGGAACGAGCGATGATCGAGGCCCAGCAGATGCGTACTGAGGCCGAGAAGGAAGCTGAGCGTCTCCGCCGTGAGGCAGAGCGGGTCGCCGGCGAAGGAGACAAGAGCATCTACTCGAAACGGGGCGGTCGGAAGCTGCCACGTATTGGCGAGAGCGCCAACCATTTACTCTCCGAAATGTCCGGTCTCCGGGCCAAATCGAACGACGAGGAAGACCGCCAGGTCGTATAGCCTCACGTGATGCGGTTGGGCCTAGGTCGGTGGAGGGGACGCAACCAGCTCGAAGAGCATGGCGGCAGGAGAGTCCGCGATGCGCACGACCTTCATCTCGATGCCATACCACTGCACACCGCTCTTGGTCTGATTGTTGAGCCAAGCAAGAGCCTGCAGCTGCTCTTCTTCGAACTTGGCGGACACAAGAGCAACGGTGGCCGCTCCCGAAGATGCGGCCATGCCCAGGGCGTGGCCGAGATCTGCGTCTTCGGCAACAGCCTTCTGTGATGAGACCACGACAACATCTTCGCCGCCGTCGTCACGACCGATTACGCCCGTGGCACTCCTGGTTGTGAACTGACGAGCTTCAGACAGGCCGGCTTCCAAGCCGAGCACATCACCCAGCTGCCGCGAATGTGCCAGGAACCATGGGGCAAAGTCCTCCGCACCTTCCGCCCAAACACTCTCAGGATCCACCAGTTCCAGTGTTCCGAAGTCCATCATTACCCTTCCTTGCTGACTGAGTGGCTGCGGTTGCCCCGCTGCCGCTACCGGTACTCGTTCGACATTCTGTTCGGCTTCTGCATCGGGGCTACTCGAAGCAGCCTGAGCTGCTACTGGAAGCGGCTCGTCGGCGGCGACCGGCGGTTGTATCACAGGTTCCGGTGTGGCCGGCGCAGCCACGAGGGACTCGTCGACCGGAACCGATTCCGGAGTGATCGGCCCGGGCTCCGCAGGTTCGGGCTCGATCAGTTCGGGCTCGGAGTCTTGCGGCGCAAACGGCTCGGAGCCCATCGCCGCGGAACCGACCATCGCCCCATACTCCTCGACAACCCCGGCGGGTGGCACGGAGTCCACGATCGGGGCGGAAGCCTCTTCCGTCGGCGGCGGAATATCGTCCGGCTCTACCCCAATCCGGGCGGCGGCCTCTTGGGCGATGGCTTCGATGTTCGCTTCCGCCTCCCCCCACGACTGCTCGGCGCCGGGTAGGGCACTTTCGGCAAGGCCTTCAGACACCCCGTTGTATGCCTCCCACGGTGAGGGAGGGACACTGACCGGATCTCCGCCTGCCTTGCTGCCCGACGTTGTTGCCGCGTCGGTGATCTCGGGGACCTCCTCACCACCGTCCGCAGTGAGGTCGGGTGAGGAATCGGAGGGAGGACCGGGAATGGGGTCAGATGGTTCCAACTGTGACTCCTCTGCCGGTGCTGTCCGATCCTCTGCTGTCGCATCGCCAACGCCGGCAACGTTCCCTGTTGCCTCGATTCTCGCCACAGACTGCTGCACTTCCATGACTCGCGCAGCATGCAGGATGTCACCGCTGGTGATCCGTCCGTCCTCGCCAGAGCCTTCGATGATGCTGACGTCGATGAGCCTTCCTTCGACAAGACGACGGGCGCGTGGGGACAGGTCTTCGAGAACGAGGTGCGGCGGGTAACCGGACGACTCTCCCTCGTTTCGGTATGACCTCTTGCGTCGGCGTGAGCGTCTCCGAGCCACGACAACGCCTCCTCACGTCAGGGGACTAGTGCTCTGTACTCAGATTCGAATCGGACGGTAGGAGGGCGTTCTTGAGCAGTCTGTTCGCCTCCGCATCTTGCCGCTTCGCCTGCAAGCTAGCGGCGGCTCAGCCCTGATGGCATATCGAGGTGACACCCCCTCAGATAGGGGTGGCTAGCCAATCAGGCCGCCTTGCCAATCTCGTTGCTCCGGCAAACCACGCAGGTGGGGTCGGGGCACCGATCGACGACGGTGAAACTGAAGCCTGCTGCCTCTAGTAGCTGCTCAATGCTCTTCTGGTTATCCATATTGACAACATATCTGCCAGGTATGACAAGAAGGCGCCGGGTGGCGTCAACCGGGGTGCTTCAGTTGGCGACAGGACTCTTTCTGCTTACATCGGCGCATGGCTCCTCTCGACATATCCGCAGTCCAACATGCCCGCCTCCGCATCACTCATTACGTGCGGCGTACCCCGCTCGAGCGGAACAGCACTCTCAGCCGCATGCTGGGTACCAATGTCTATCTCAAATACGAGATGTTTCAGAAGACGGGATCGTTCAAGCCCCGCGGTGCTTTCAACACCATGCTGGCGCTGAGCGAGGAGGAACGAGCAGTAGGCGTTGTCGGCGTCAGCGGTGGCAACTTCGCCCAAGCGATGGCGTACGCCGGGCAGACACTCGGTGTAGACACGCTGGTGCTGATGCCCGAGTCGACCCCCATCAACTACGTGGATGCCACTCGTGGCTATGGAGCAAACATCGAATTCGAGCCGAGTATCGATACGCTCTTCGCAGCGGCTGAGAAGAGGGCTGCCGAGGGAATGACGCTGATGCATCCCTTCGACCACCCCGACATGATGGCAGGCAATGGAACTGTGGGGCTCGAGATCGTCGAAGATGTACCTGACGTCACCGATGTGTTCGTCAGCGTCGGCGGTGGCGGGCTCATTTCCGGAGTCATTGCCGCGGTGAAGGGATTACGCCCCGACGCAAGGGTGTGGGCGGTAGAAACTGAAGGTGCAGATGTCCTTGCGCAATCCCTCGCTGCCGGCGAGCAAGTGCGGATGACGCCGACCTCGCGAGCAAAGACTCTGGGCTCCCCGTACGCGGCTCAGACTGCGATCGATTTCGGCGCACTTCTCGCGAAACCCCCAATCGTGGTTTCCGATCAAGCGGCTTTCGCCTCGCTCAAGCTCCTGATGGAAAGAACGAAGGTAACGCCTGAGCTCGCAGCCTCGTGCACCCTCACCGCCGCCCAGACGCTTGCCGACCGCTTCGGTCCTGACGATCACATCGTGCTCCTGCTGTGCGGGGGGAACATATCCGTCGCAGACATCGCCGCCATGGAGCACGAGTTCGGCTAGAGCTAGTCCGAACTGACCGCGCTGCGCCGACGTTCGGCGAAACCGAACTCGAACGGACTCGCCATGGGCGAGTCCGCGGTTACTCGGCGTCGATAGCTCGCAGGAAACGCTTGGTCCGCTCGTGCTGAGGATTGAGCAGCACTTGCTCGGGAGGGCCGTCTTCGACGATAACCCCGCCGTCCATGAAGATGACCCGGTCCGCGACATGCTGGGCGAAGGCCATTTCGTGCGTGACGACAACCATCGTCATCCCCTCTTCGGCCAGTTCCCGCATCACATCTAGAACCTCGCCAATCAACTCCGGGTCGAGAGCGCTGGTCGGCTCGTCGAACAGCATCATGTCCGGGTTCATGCAGAGTGCCCGGGCAATTGCCACTCGCTGCTGCTGGCCGCCCGAGAGGTGAGCCGGATGTTCGTTGACCTTCTCGCTGAGGCCAACGCGGGCAAGCATCTCCTCAGCGATCCGAGTCGACTCACTGGTGCTGCGCCCGAGCACTTTGCGCTGGGCGATGCGCAGATTACGAAGGACCGTGAGGTGGGGAAAGAGGTTGAACTGTTGGAAGACCATCCCGATTCGGGTACGAACCGAGTCAACGTCGGTCTCCGGATCGGTGATGTCGATCCCCTCGATGAGAATCTTGCCACTGGTCGGATCCTCGAGTTTGTTGACACAACGCAACAGCGTCGACTTGCCGGAGCCCGACGGACCGATGAGGCACACGACCTCACCGAACTGCACATCGAAATCGATACCCCGAAGCACTTCGAGCTCGCCGAAGTACTTGTGCAGGTTCCTGATCTGAATTGGAGGCGCTTCTTCGTTGCGTTGCGTACTCATCGTGCTGCCGCCGTTCTCTTCTCGAGCCGCGCCACGAGGTAGGTCAGCGGCAGGGTGATCGCCAGGTAGACCAAGGCAATGACTATCAACGGCGTGCCGTTGAACTTGCTATTCATAAGATCTCGGCCGAACTTCGTCAGCTCCTTCGAGACCGGCGTGGTTCCCAGCACGAAGAAGAGGGAGGTGTCCTTGATCAGGAGCACCAACTCGTTGGTTAGTGGCGGCACGATGATGCGGAAGGCCTGCGGCAGGATGATGTAGGCCATGGCATTTCCCCAGCTCATGCCGAGAGAGCGAGCTGCTTCCATCTGGCCACGGGGTACAGCCTCGATTCCGGCACGGATCGTCTCCGCCATGTAAGCCGCAGCCACGATGCCCAACCCGATGGTTCCCTGTCCCAACGCGCCCCCCGGGATGCTCACTCCCGGAAACGCAATGGGAATCGCAAAAGCGACAAAGATGATCGTGACCAGAGCCGGGAGGCCCCGGAACAGCTCAATGTAGGTGATGGCCAGCCAGCGATACGGCTTGATCGAGGACAGCTTCATCAACGCAAGCACCAGCGCCAGCACCAGTCCGAAAGCAAAAGCGAGCGCCGTATACATGATCGTGTTGCGCGCCGCGATCGTGATCACTTCGGGGAACATGTCCCCGGCGATCTCGAGATTGAAGAACGAACGCCCGATGCTCTCCCAGTTGGCAAAGAGAGCGAATCCGCCGAACCCCAGTATCAGCACTCCGTACAGCGAGTACCTGATCAGCTTCTGTCTAGTTGCTTTTCTCATTGCCACCCGCCCTCCGCAAGCAATGAGGGAGACCCTAGCGGGTCTCCCTCAGCGAATGTCTAGCTAGCGGCTCGTCTCTTAGCCGAACCACTTCGCGAAGATGTCATCGTACGTGCCGTTGTCCCTGATCGTGGCCAGGGCGTCGTTGACCGCCTCCCACAGCGCTTCCTTGCCTTCTTCCTCTACCGCAAAGCCGTACTGCTCGCCTGTGGTGAAGGTCTCAACAACGGTGACCGTTTCATCCTGGGTGCTCCGGTAGCCGTTGACCGGAAGATCCTGCAGGATGCCTTCGATGCTCCCAGCCTCGAGAGCGATGAATAGCTCACCGCCATTCTCGAACGAGACGATCTCGGCGCCCGGGTTGTTGTCCTGAGCATATGCCTCACCGGTCGTGCCGGACTGCACACCGAGGTTCCTCCCGGCGAAGTCGCTCAAACTGGTCAAACCCGAATCGGCCTTGACTAGAAGCGACTGGTCGGCGTCGAAATACGGTGAGGTGAAATCAATCGCTTCCTCACGCTCAGCGGTGATGGTGATGGCCGAAGCCGCGATGTCGCACTGATTCGCGGCCATCGCACTACCGCTGGTGATAGCGGTGAAGCCGGTGCTCACGAACTCCATCTCGAGGTCTAGCTCATCGGCGACAGCCTGCATCACGTCGAAGTCAAAACCCGTGTACTGGCCGTCGACTTCGAACTCGAAGGGCTCATACGGAATCTCCGAGCAGACGGTCAGCTTGTCGGCAGCGACCAGGTCGTACTCGCCCGTGTCACCATCGCCACCGCAAGCCGCGGCGACCAGGGTGAGGGCGAGAGCAAGCAAGGTCAGATATCTGAATCTCTTCATTTGCCAATCCTCCTGTATCTCGGCCAGCCCGGCCAGCCGTGCGTGCGAGCATAGGCTGCGGAGCCTGCCGAGGCGACTCAACACAACCGCCCAAGCCGGTTGGTGCTGCGTGGCGACGGAATTTGCCATTGCGCTCGCCGGATCCCAATATGGGGTCATGAGTTCCGTCGAACGCGAGATGACTCGCCTGCACGCCCACGTCTGCAAAGGTCTGGCCGATCCCAAGCGGCTGATGATCATCGACGCCCTGCGCGATGGGGAGGTCACCGTCACCGACCTAGTCGACTCGCTGGAGATCCCGCAGGCCAACGTATCCCAGCACCTTGCGGTGCTCCGGGACAAAGGGCTGGTTACTTTCAGGCGCGACGGACAGTGGGTCTACTACTCGCTCACCTCGCCGAAGATCGTCCAAGCCGTCGATCTACTCCGTGCCGTCATGCACGAACAGCTCGGCGCCGCTGCCGACTAGACGCATCGAATTCGACGACAATGGCCAACCGAGGGCGGCCATTGCATCCCAACGAGAAAGCTCTCGCTAGCTAATCGGATCGATGGGCGCGGCTTCGATGGCCGCGGCCGCCTTGTTCGACTTGCGGCGCCTCATGGCAACAACCCCGATGCCGGCTACCGCAACCGCAGCGATCGCGGTTGCGCCGATCATCATCGCCGAGCTGCCGCCGCCCACGGTCGATACTGCTTCGAAAGTTCCACCTTCATCCGTCAGATCGACATCCCAGGTCAGGGTGTTGCCGTTGACGGAGGTCGCATTGTTCGCTCCGATTGTTCCCGGCAACGTCAGATTGAACCGAATCTCGAACAAGTCTCCGAGGATCATCGACGGGTCCATGCCGGAAAGCATGTCGTCACCGCCGGATTCGCCCAGGGCATCGCCGAGCCCCTCGCTCACGCCTGAAGCATCGGCCTCGAAGCGGAACTCGTCGCCCTCGCGGGTGAGCCCGAAGTCAGAGAGGAAATCGGTGCCCACACCGACGTCGGTACCCTCGCCCATCTCACCGAGTTTGGCATCGAGGTCTTCGAAAGAGGAGTAGTCGGTTGAGATACGGACCCCCTCGAATCCGTCCTCAGTAACCTCTTCGACCGTCCAACCCTCAGGTACGTCCGCGAGATCCTCGGCGAGGTTGATGTCTTCTCCGCCGCCCTGCTCGATGAGCTCCTGGAATTCCTCATCGAATCCCATGAACAGTGCAAACGAACCGCTCTCGTCTTCGTTGACTACGAGCCCGACGTCCAGCCGGATTGTGCAAGCCGAAAGGGCGAGTGTGAGAAGCAGCAAAGCGGGGATATAGCGTTTCACTTGGTGACTCCCATGTGGTGTTCCGCCATTATCGACCCTTCTGGATGTTTCTTGACACATCCCACGGTTTCCCGGGATACGGACTCCCGATACCCTAGGGGCATGGGCAACACAATCGGCGCCATCCTTGCCGGCGGGAAGGGAACTCGCATGGGCACCGACAAGGCACTCGTTTCCTTCCGCGGCGAGCCGATGATCGCACATGTTGCCGCCGGTTTGCGCCGGGCCGGTCTCGAGATTCTCGTCGTCGGCAGGGAGACTGCGAAGTACAGGTCGGTTCCCGACGCCGACGTCCCCGGCAGCGGCCCATTGGTCGGCCTACTTACTGCCCTGCGGAGTTCGAACGGCGATGTCTTCCTGGCCGCAGTGGACCAGCCCCTCATCCGGCCCGAGACCGTCAATCGGCTTCTCGAGCAACCGGGGGACGCCGTTGTCCCGTTTCAAGCAGGCCATCCCCAGGTCACCTGCTCTCTGTTTCGCATCGCCTGTCGCGACGCAGTCGAAACCCTCGTTGCCTCCGGGGAGCGAAAGCTACGCCGGCTTCTCGACGGGGTGGCCACAACCCGAGTCGTCGAGAGTACCTGGGCGGCCTGGGGCGAAGACGGACGATCCTGGCTCAGCCTGGATACACCGGATGCGGTGCGAACGGCCGAGGCTCTACGCTGAGCGGATGAGCGACTATCAGCCCCCGCACTCGGATGTGATCACCGTAGAGTTGCGCGAGCATTTGGCCGTTGTTTGGCTCGATCGACCCGAGCAGCGCAACGCGATGGCGCCGGGCTTCTGGCGGGACTTCCCCGAGATCATGGAAGCCCTGGGCGAAGACCCCGATGTGCGAGCGATAGTCATTGCGGCGCGGGGTATCTCGTTCACGGTGGGCCTCGATCTGCTCGCATTCGGCCCTGCGGTCGTGGCCGGCGATATCGCCGCGATCAGTGGTACCGAATCGGTTTCCGAGGCGGCGAAACGGCTCAATACCTACAAGCAGATCAAGCTGATGCAGCGCGCGTTCAACTCCGTCGCCGATAATCCCAAACCGGTGATCGCAGCTATCCACGGCCACTGCATCGGCGCCGGCGTCGACCTGGCGACGGCATGCGACATCAGGCTCGCCGCAAGCGATGCTGTCTTCTCCGTCCGAGAGACCAGGATCGCCATGGTGGCCGACGTAGGAACCCTGCAGCGCTTGCCGTTCATCATCGATCCCGGCAAGCTCGCCGAGCTCGTCTACACCGGCCGCGACTGGGATGCGGGCGAAGCCAAGGACATTGGATTTATCTCCGAGCTGTTCGTCGATGCGGCTGCCGTACAACAGGCAGCTATCGAGATGGCCGCCGCCATCGCAGCCAACTCACCCCTTGCCGTGCAGGGCAGCAAGGCAGTCCTCAACTCGGCCAAGCGCCACCAAATTGCCCAAGGATTGGAGAAGGTGGCCTTATGGAACGCAGCATTCCTCTACTCGGACGACCTGGGCGAAGCGATTCAGGCGTTTTTCGAGAAACGGCCCCCAAAGTACAGGGGCCGGTAGCCCCGGACTAGCCCTTGCTGGGGCGGACGGTGGTGAATTTCGGCCCACTTCGCGGTACTTTGCAGTTGGGAATGGAATTGACGGCAAGCAATGCGTGGCGGGAGGAGATCGGTTGCGAGCAGCCGACGCAGCGCCGCAGGGGCAACTATGAGAAACCCGCTTTCAGTAGACAACGGACGATGGCTCATGGTTGCATCGACCGCAGCATTACTGGCGGCAGCGGCGATCATCATCCAAGTCGTCAGCACCAACTACACAACCGATCTGACCGCACCGGGAGGAGCGCTGTGGGATTTTCGGGATGCGGGCTACTTCCCGGTTCGAGCTGTTCTCGACGGCGTCGTGCCGTATGACGTCGGCAGCTACTTCGCCGAATACCCGGTAGCTCAGGAGTACCCGCTGCTGCCGCCTACCTATCTGTTGCTCCACGGCCCATTTCAGCTGCTCGGCTTGACCGCCGCTTCGATTGCGGTCGTCATCCTCAACCTCGGCGCCGCCGTCGGCCTCGCATGGTGGTGCCTCAAGCTGAGCCGGTACCGCTACACCATCCCGGCGGTGCTGCTGGTTGCCGCCGCGATCTTGATCAGCAATGGTGGCCGCAACGTCGTCTATACCGGGCAGGCCACTTTCCTGTTCGTCGCCGGTAGCTACATGGCCATTCTTGCGTCACGGGAAACGCAGGGCGCCGCGGGTCTGTTCGTTGCACTGATCAAGCCCGGCTTTGGCATACCGCTGGTCATTCTTCTTGCCGCATTGGGCCGGTACCGACGTACCGTGGCAGGGACGATCGCAGCCGCCTCTGTCTCTGCGGTGATGATGGTCCCGTTCACCATCTGGGCCGGCGGCCCCAGCCAACTGTGGCAGATCCTCACCGACAACCTCGCCTACAGCGCCGATTCTCAATGGATATCACTAGCGACAACGACGGCACGTGTTGATGTGGCGGCCGCCATTGCGTCGTTGTTCGACGTCGTGCCCTCCGGTGCCGTCGAGCTGCTGATCGCTGTTGCGGTGCTCGGCAGCACCGCCATCGTGCTCGTTGCCCGCCGATCCCTGCTCAATCGGCGCCGGGTCCCTGATGCGGCGGTCGTGTTGATATGCACAGCCATGCTGACCGCCACCTACCACTCCTTCTACGACCTGCCGCTACTCGTGCTTCCCACGCTTCTCGTCGCCCGACGCAGCTTTGCGGATCGCCAAGCATCGCAATCAACCCGATGGCTATTGCTTGGGGTTCTGCTGGCTGCGCAATTCAACCCGTTCCGTGTTGACACGATCCAGGACGGTCTCTCCGCGTATCCACGACTCGTCGAGATCCTGGGGCCGGGAGTGACGGGCGCGGCCATTTTCATTGCGTTCCTCGTAGCGCTCCGGCTGGTCTGGCGCCTCCCCAACGTCAACTCGATTCAGAAAGCATCGGCTGATGCCGAAGGACTGGAAGTGGGTTGGCACCGCAGTTCCCGTGCCGAAAACTACACAAGCGGGGCTTGGTCCCACGACTCGCGGCTAGGAGAAAGACAAGAACGATGATCGCCGATAGCGCACGCATCGAGGACAACGTGAAGATCGGCCCGGACACGTTTGTCTGGCACCTCGCCCATGTCCGCGACGGAGCCACGATTGGGGCCAACTGCGTAATCGGCGGCGGTGTCTTCATCGGTCCCGGCGTCGTGATCGGGGACAACTGCAAGATCCAGAACTCGGCTCAGATCTTCGCACCGGCCCGGCTCGCCACCGGGGTATTCGTCGGCCCGGGCGCCATTCTCACCAACGATCGCTCCCCGCGCGCACTCAACGAGGACGGCGAACCCAAGACTGTCGGAGAGTGGAACCCCGAACCCGTTGTGGTACGCAAGGGTGCCAGCATCGGTGCCGGGGCGGTGGTCGTCGCCGGAGTCACCATCGGTCGTTGGGCGATGGTTGCTGCGGGCGCTGTGGTAGCGAGGGATGTCCTCGACCACGAGCTGGTGGCAGGAGTGCCGGCAACCAACCTGGGGTGGGTTGCTCGCAACGGTGACCGAGTCAAGCGTCACGGGGAAACCTGGCGCTCGCCCGATGGCCGCCGGTATGTCATGAGGGTGACGGGTCTGGCGGAGGTTGCAGAGTGATTCCGCTCGCCATGCCGCTGATCGGTGACGACGAGATCGCTGCCGTGACCTCGGTCATGAGGTCGGGAATGCTTGCACAAGGACGTGAGGTAGCGGCCTTCGAGAAGGAATTCGCCGCTGCGGAAGGGACCAATGCAGCCGCAGCCGTCAGCAATGGGACTACCGCCTTGATTGCAGCACTCCAAGCCGTGGGAGTAGAGCCCGGCGACGAGGTCATCGTGCCCTCATTCACATTTGCCGCGACTGCCAACGCCGTAGCCACTATCGGGGCTATCCCCGTGTTCGCCGATTGCGACCCGGATACCCTCTGCATCGATCCCGACCATGCAGCTTCGCTCATCACGACACGGACCCGGGCGCTGATCGCCGTTCACCTCTACGGGCACATGGCCCCCATGACGGAGTTGCAGAGACTGGCCCGGGACAAAGACCTACGGCTCATCGAGGACGCTGCGCAGGCGCACGGGGCCGCGCGCAACGGCTACAACGTCGGCGCCCTTTCCGATCTCGCGACCTACAGCTTCTACCCCACTAAGAACATGACGACGGGCGAAGGAGGAATGGTCACCGGGCGGGACGTCACGCTCATCGACAGAGTACGGTTGCTCCGCAACCACGGTATGGCCGAGCGCTATCACCACGACCGGGTGGGTACCAACGCCCGTATGACGGACATCGCAGCGGCTATCGGTCGGGTGCAGCTGCGCCGGCTCGAGACATGGAACCGGCAACGTCGCGCTATCGCCGCAACCTACGATTTGCATCTTGCCGGCAATGTCACCGTTCCGTTCGTTGCCTCTGGTACACACCACGTGTATCACCAGTACACGATCCGCACCCCGCGCCGCAGTGATCTGATCACCAGTTGCGAGGAAGCAGGCGTGGGTTACGGCATCTACTACCCGATCCCCTGCCATCAGCAACCGGCATTCAGCCACTACTCGTCCGGGCAGGCGTTGCCGAACACAGAGCGGGCGTGCACCGAGGTGCTTTCGCTGCCGGTTCGCCCCAACCTGACCGAAGGTGAGATCGAATGCGTCATCGACGCAGTCAGCAAAGGGGCCAAAGGATGACGATGCGGGTGGGTGTTATCGGATTGGGGGCCATGGGGCGCCACCACGCCCGCATTTGGCGATCCATGGAGGGAGTTGAGTTGGTCGGAGCCGCCGACCCCGCCGGTGATCAACGCAAGGCAGCGGTTGGGGTTCCGGTCGTGAGCACGGCGAAGGAGCTACTCGAGATTGGCATCGATGCTGCCTCGGTCGCCGTTCCCTCGAATCGCCACGAATCTGTTGGGCTTGCGCTCGCCGAGGCCGGAGTCCACGCCTTGATCGAGAAGCCGGTTGCCGACAGCGTCACTGCTGCCCGCGCATTGGCCAAGGCATTTGATGCCGCAGGACTGGTTGGCGTCGTTGGCCACGTGGAACGATTCAATCCCGCTCTCATCGAAATGCGGCGCCGGCTGCAGGCCAATGAGCTCGGCAAGGTGTATGCGATGTCGACCAGGCGAGTCGGGCCCTTCCCGGTGCGTGTCCGGGATGTAGGGGTCGTGTTCGATCTCGCTACTCACGACATCGACGTGATCCGGTGGCTGTGTGGCCCTTTCAAGACGATGCATTCGGTTACCCAATCAGTTATCGACGGCCCGCATGAGGACATCATCGAGGTGATCGGCATGCTCGAGTCCGGGGTAATTGCCACGATGAGCGTCAATTGGGTGAGCCCCGTCAAGGAGCGTCGGGTCAACGTCGTTGGAACTCGTGGCGCGTTCGTGGCCGATCTACTTAGTGCGGATTTGACCTTCTGTGAGAATGGCCAGGTCCCAACCGAGTGGGATGACATCAGCCGACTGCGCGGGGTCACCGAAGGCCACCGGACCACGTATGCATTCCAGAAGAAAGAACCGCTGGTTGCTGAGCTCGAGGCATTCCGAGACGCGGTGCTGGGTATCGACGGCCAACCTGTTGTGACCCTCGCCGATGGGGTGGGCGTATTGGAGATGGCCGAGGAGTTGCTTGGCCCCAGCCGACAACGGCGCCCCCCGTACTCCATATGCCACTGAAGACCCTCACCGTCGTTGGAGCCCGACCGGAGTTTGTGCAAACGGCCCCGCTGGCACGCGAGATTGCCCGTCGTGATGGGATCACAGGAGGCCTGATCCACACGGGCCAGCACTATGACTACGAGATGTCGGAGCTCTTCTTCTCGCAGCTGCAGCTGCCCGAGCCGCAGTATCACCTTGGCATCGGCTCGGCGTCCCACGGCGTGCAAACGGGCAGAATGCTGGCCGAGCTCGATCGGGTCTACCTGACCGAACAGCCCGAAGTCGTCATCACTCATGGAGACACCAACTCCACGCTGGCGGCTGCCCTGTCTGCGGCGAAACTTGGCATCACCGTGGCTCATGTCGAGGCAGGATTGCGATCCTGGAACCGAGCCATGCCCGAGGAGCTCAATCGGGTGGTAACGGACCACGTGGCCGATCTCCTCTTCGCACCGAGCGACACGGCAAAGGAGAATCTCCGCAACGAAGGCATCACATCGGGGATCTTCATGGTCGGCGACCTCATGCGCGATTCTCTGGATTGGACAATGCGCACCATCGATGCGCCCGAAACGCTGCGGCGCCATGGGCTGCGACCTGGCGAATACTTCTTCGCCACTATCCACCGGGCCGAGAACACCAACGATCCTGCCCGGCTCGCTGCGATCATCAGCGGCCTGCGACTAGTAGCCCGAACTCATCCGGTTGTCTTGCCGGCACACCCGCGCACCAGACCCTTGATCCGGAACACTGGCGTCCCTCCGGGAGTCCGCCTGATCGACCCCGTTGGGCATTCCGAAGCATTGGCGCTCGCCCAGCAGGCCGCTGCTGTGCTCACGGACTCGGGTGGACTTCAGAAGGAGGTCTATTGGCTCGAGACCCCGTGCGTGACCCTGCGTGACGAGACGGAATGGGTCGAGACTGTAAGCGTTGGTTGGAATCGCCTGGCGAAGGCCGATCCCCGTTCCATCGAGATAGCCGTCAAGGAGGCTCTCGGTCCGCGGCCCGCCCACCCGGATTTGTACGGTGATGGCAACACGGCCGGCCGGATTGTGGACTGCCTGCTCCAACACGCCGGGGAGCGCAGACGTGGCTGAAGCTCGTTGGGCGGTGGTTGGGGGCGGAATCCTCGGGATGGAGCTCGGTCGTCGCCTTGCCGGCGCCGGAGGTCAAGTCACCGTCTACGAGGCGGCCCCAGAGCCGGGCGGCCTGGCGACGACCTGGCCCATCGCCGGGACGCGTTGGGACAGGCACTACCACGTGATCCTCCCCACCGACGAGCGACTGGTGGCGCTGATCGGGGATCTCGGAATCGGTCAAGATCTCGCCTGGGAACGGTCGTCGACCGGTCTCTTCGCCGGCGGAACGCTCTACTCGGTTTCCAGCACGGCGGAGTTCCTCCGTCTCCCCTCGCTACGCCTTGTTGACAAGGTTCGGCTCGGGATCACCATGCTGTACGCCTCGCGGGTCAGCAACTGGCGGCGCTTGGAGCGAATCTCAGCAGAACAGTGGCTGTCGCGTTGGTCGGGGCGACGCACCTACCGGGAGTTCTGGCGACCGCTCCTACGCTCCAAGCTCGGCGACAACGCCGACCTTGCCTCCGCAGCGTTCATCTGGGCGATCATGAAGCGCCTCTACAGGGCGCGCACAACCGGAGCGAAGGTCGAGAAGCTCGGCTTCGTGCGGGGCGGCTACGCCCAGATACTCGATGCGCTCGTGGCCAAACTCGGAGAGGCCGGCGTCGATCTGCGGACCGCGGCCCGGGTGGAATCTGTCGAGGCGACCGGGGACGGACTGGTCACCATCACCACCGCCGACGGCGCCAGCGACAGCTACGACCGGGTCGTGGTCACGACAGCGGCACCAGCCATCGCTTCACTCGTTCCTGGACTGTCCGATGCCGAGCGGAGACAGCTGAACGGAATCGTCTATCAGGGAATCATCTGTGCGTCCCTCGTGCTCGATCGCCCGCTCGGTGGTTTCTATGTGACCAACATCACAGATGACGGTTTCCCATTTACCGGGGTCATCGAGATGACGGCCCTCGTCGATCCGCAGACCTTTGGCGGCAGCAGCCTCGTGTTCCTCCCCCGCTACACGACCGCCGCGGACGAGGCGTGGTCATGGGATGACGACGAGGTGGTGCAACGCTTCACGGCAGCGCTACGGCAGATGTATCCCGACCTGGAGCAGGAGAACATCACGGAGGCGAAGGTCTCTCGTGTTCGGCATGTTCTTGCCGTGTCCGTCATCAACCACTCGGCTTCCATCCCCCCGGTCTGGACCAGCGTTCCGAACGTGGCAATAGTCAGCTCGGCGCAGATCCTTCACGGGACCCTGAATGTGGATGAAACGCTCGGCGTTATTGACTCCGCCCTGCCCCAACTGCTCGAAGCCCGAGGAGGCTCGTGATGGCAAGAAAGCCGGCACCGCTCTCGCTTGACCTCGACAACAAGTGGTCGTACCTCAAGACCCATGGCGACGAGTCGTGGACTTCCTTCCCCAGCTATCTCGACACGATCGTCCCGCGGGCGCTCCGCGTTCTGGCCGAGCGCGACTGGCGAATCACCTGGTTCATCGTCGGTAAGGACGCTGAGTCCAGTGCCGACCGGGAAGCGCTTCGGTCGATTGCGGATGCCGGGCACGAGATCGGAAACCACAGCTATCTACACGAGCCGTGGCTCCACCAGTACACGCGGCAGGCCCTGATCGAGGACCTGGGCAGGGCTCACGAGGCGATCGAAGAGGCGACCGGTCGGTCGCCCATCGGCTTCCGGGGACCGGGGTTCAGCCTGTCTGAGACGACTCTCGAGGTGCTGCACTCGCTCGGCTACGCCTACGACGCGACAACCTTCCCCAACATCCTCAATCCGGTAGGGCGGCTGTACTACCTGCGCACCAGCAACCTCTCCGCTGAGGAGAAGGAGCGGCGCAAGGCACTGTTCGGCACGATGAAGGATGCTTTCCGATCCAATCGCCCGTATCAATGGGAACTGGCTTCGGGAGACACCATGACCGAAGTCCCGGTCACCACTATGCCGCTGTTCCGCGTACCCATCCACTTCTCATATGTCATCTGGCTGGGGGGGAAGTCACGAGCTCTGGCCAAGCTCTATTGGCGGATGGCGTTGACCATGTGCCGGGCAGCGGGCACCGTCCCGTCGCTGCTGCTGCACCCGCTCGACTTCCTAGGTAGCGACGACGAGCCCGACCTCGGGTTCTTCCCCGGCATGGACATCACAGCAGCAGCCAAAGCCGACTTGATGAATGAGTTGTTGGACATGTGGGATGCTAAGTACGTAACGCTCCCGATCGGCGAGTATTGCCACAGCCTCACGGGGCTCGAGACCCGACCACCGAACCTGATGGGCCCTAGCGATTGACTGGCGGGGTCCGGCTGAGCACTGACGTTCCCAGATGAAACAACTCCTCGAAGTAGCGCTTCTGCTGCGCCGACATGATCCCCAAGCTGATGAGCTGTATCGCAACCAATAGGGCAATCCCGCCGACCAGGAAGCTGTGCGGAGAGAAGTCGTACGCTCGCGCCACCGCCGCCGAGAAGGATGCCTCGGCGCCGGGCGGGACATTGAGTAGTTCGTGAAATGTGTGATATGCCGACCAGCCGAGCGAATACAGGGCGGCAACCGCCACCAGCATTCCGGGAACGATGAAATAGAAGAAGGGGCGGAACAAGAAGCTGGAGAACCCCTGGCCAAGAATGCCGCGGAGGATGCGGATGCTGGAGCCGCGCTCGGGCACTTCGAGCTGATCGCTCCAGTCGAGGTGGGCGGGAATCTCAACGATGAGGGCGCGAAGCACTTGAGCCTTGTAGATGATCTCGGTATTGATCTCGAAATCCCAAGCTTTCAGGTTCAGCTTGCGAAGGAAGATCGTGTCGTAGGCTCGGACCATCCCGGTCAGCGTCGAGATGTGGCCCTTAGCGCTCATCGACAGCAGCTTGTTGGCCCAGCGACTGAGCTTCTCCCGAAGCCAGGGCACCGCGGTGACCTTACCCCCCTTGATGTACGGCGATGCGATAACGACCTTGGCGCGCGTCTCGACGATGGCATCGGCGAGCCGACCGATGTGCTCAGGTCCGTAGCTCAGATCTGAATCGAGGACGATCGTGTAGTCACCGGTTGCATTGGCGAACGCGTAACGCAGAGCTTGCCCGAGATTGAAGTTCCTGTGGTGATGCAACGCCCGGATTCGGTCGTTCTGCGCAGCGTACCGATCGAGGATCTCCCCGGTCCTGTCCCGACTGCCGTCGTCTATCGCAAGGATCTCCCAGCCATACCGGTCCTCTATCCCCGTCAGGTACTCGACAACCCGATCGAGGGTTGCTGCGATCAGAGCCTCTTCGTTGTAAGCCGGCAAGACGATCGTGAGCGACGGAATCCTGTCGGATGATTGCTGTTCCATAGCCACTTCATCGGTCGTTTGCTCAATAGACTTCACACTCTTGCCCCGTGCCGGCTACCGAAAGTGGCAATTGGGTCCCCACAGATCCTCACAGCACGTCTGTGTGTCAAAATGGGGGACATGAGGACACACCGACCACTCGATCGACGTTGCGATCTATTTGCGGCTCCCTGACGTTGAGCCCCGTCGTGTCCATCATCCCAACCCATCAAAGGAGCCGAAATGTCTGACCTCATAGCACGCCAAGATCAAGTGATCGCCCCCCTGTTCGCATTTGAAGCAGACGACGAGGTCATTGCCTCTGAGGGTTCATGGGTGATGACCCGCGACGGTCGCCGACTCCTCGATTTCACATGCGGGATAGCGGTCAGCAATCTCGGCCATCAACATCCTCTGGTCAAGCGTGCCATCATCGATCAGGTAAACCAGGTCTGGCATTCCGGTTCCACTTTCCGCTACCGCTCACTGGTCGATTGGGCTGAGAACCTGCGCGATGTCACCCCGGACGGGATCGAGTCGTTCATGCCGATGAACTCGGGAGCCGAAGCCGTAGAGGGATCCGTGAAGCTGGCCAGGAAGACCAGCGGCCGCCAGGGAATCATCGCTTTCCGCGGTGGCTTCCACGGCCGGACCATGGGATCGGTCTCCTACACGACTTCCAAGGCGAAGTACCGGCAGGGCTATCACCCGCTGGTCGGCTCCGTGTTCATCGCTCCGTACCCGTGGCCGTTCCGCTGGAAGATGGACCAGGAAGCCGCGTCGGCTCGTGCGCTCGAGGAGCTCGACTACATGCTCAAGCACGAGATCACTCCGGGCGAAGTTGCCGCGTTTCTCGTCGAGCCCATGCAGGGCGAGGGTGGCTACTACCCCGGGGGGAAGACGTTCCTCCAGGGTCTGCGCGATCGAGCCGACGAGCACGGGATTCTGCTGATCGTCGACGAGGTTCAGACCGGGTTTGGGCGCACCGGCGACTGGTTTACCTCGCAGGTATACGACATTCGCCCCGACATCCTCGCCATGGGTAAAGGCATTGCCAACGGGCTCCCGCTATCGGCCTTCGGCGCATCCAAGGAGCTGATGGACTCATGGCCAATGGGTTCACACGGAACCACCTACGGTGGAAATCCGATCTCATGTGCGGCCTCAGCAGCCACGATCGAAGGCCTGCGCGACGTGGTGCCCAACGTCGACAAGCTCTCGATTCACGCCTTCGATCGGTGGAACGAGCTCAAGGATCACTATCGCACCATCGGTGATGTCCGCGGGCTCGGTCTGATGATCGGTATCGAATTGGTCCAGGAGGACGGACACACGCCCAACGCAGCAGCTCTCTCGGCGATCGGCAAGCACGCTCTCGAGAGCAACCTGCTCATCCTGCCGTGTGGTCCCGATGTCAATGTCATTCGGTTCATCCCGCCGCTCAACGTGTCAACCGAAGAACTCGACCAGGGTATCGACATCCTCGCCGACGCCCTCGCCGAGTACGAGGGCTAATGCAATTAGCCATCGAGTTTGATGAAATCAAACTCGGGGCCGGCGGGACAATGCAATCAACCCTCGAGTTGATGAAATCAAACTCGGGGCCGACCGGGCCGATGCAAATCTGTTCTTGCGCTAATCCGATGGCCATTGCGGCACGGAAATGCGCAAGAACGAGGGGCGCTAGATCCGGCGGCGGCGCAGGCCACCTTCGGGCCGCCCCGGTCCCGGGGTGAAGATGGCCGCGACAGCACCGGCGAGGGCGATCAGGACCACCCACTCACCCAGCCTCGTGTAGAGCGTCGGACCGGCGGCCCGGTACTGAACCTCGCCGATCAGGTAGCGCTCCTCGAGCAGATTGGTCTTCTCACCAACGTTGCCCTCAGCGGTTATGAAGGTCGACTTGCCCGTAATGGCGGCGAGGATCAGGTCCTGGCCGACGGCAGCCGCATTGACCCGGGCCAACTCGATGAATTGATCCGAAGCTGGAGCGTCGGGCCCGTAGCTGCTCTCGTTCGTAGCAACCACCAGGAGCTGCGAGCCGGCCTGAGCGGCATCTCTGATGTGACGGCTGAACGCACCTTCGAAGGAGATGACCGATCCCAGCACCCCTCTGTCTCGAATTGGGAAGACGACCGGGCCATCACCCGGAATCATGTCACGCGGAACTTGGTCCAATTGCGGGATGAAATCGAAAAGACTACGCAGAGGCACGTACTCGCCAAAGGGAACAGGGTGCTGCTTGTCATACCGACCGACCTCGGTGCCAATGTGTGAATAGACGATGTTGACGTTCAGGAACGAATCCTCATCGACTACGTGAGTCCCGCTCACCAGCAGATAGGCATCGAGACGCTGCGCCTCGACTTTGAGCTCTAGCTCGATATCCTCGCTCATGATCGGGTCGTAGGGGGATCCGAAGGAGTTCTCCGGCCACACCACAAGATCGACGATGTCTTTCGGGATGGAGCGAGTCAACTCGAGATGGCGCTCGTAGATGCGGCGATTCTCGTTTTGGCAGTGTGTTTGTGGACAGGGCGATCCGCCCTGGACGATCGCAGCGGTGACAACCTCCCCATCGGCACGCGACGGGAACAGAAACCCGGCCAGGACCAATAGAAGCACGACCACGGTGGGGTCAACGAGCAAACGCCAGTGATTCGAATCCTCCACGACGAGAACGATGCCGGCGGCAACACCCACCGCGAGCACGGTCCATCCCAACGGGCCGATCCACTGCACCGATCCGATCAGGCCGGGATTGCCCGCGGCGGCGTAGCCGAGCGAACCCCAGGGGAAGCCGCCCCAGGGCACATAGGCTTTGACCAACTCCCACAGGGTCCAGCCGCCGACAACGATCAACCACCAGCGGGTAGCCGGCCACCCACGGAACGACCACACCAGCAAGCCGAAGAGGGCGGACAGGGTCGACAGCCAGAGCGTCAAGGGAATCCAGGCCACCATCCCCAGCACGGCGATCCAGGCCAGGAGCAATCCGAAGAAGACGGCCCCATAGATGAAGCCAACGGCCAGAGCCGTAGTCCCACGCTCGACGCGGCGCAGACCCCACAGGAGCGGAGCGGGAGCGACAAATGCGAGCAACCCGACATCGAAAGGCGGAAACGCCAACCACATCAGGAGTGCTGCAACGATTGCTGAGACATACGGAGCCATCGGATGAGAGAGGGTAGCGACGCTGCAGCACTGCGTTGGCAGGCCGGGCTATGTGGCAGTGGAATCCGCGCTTAGGCTGCCGACGATGAACGACCTCGAACTTGCACTTGCCGCGGCTAGCGCCGGAGCCGACATTGTCCGGGCCCGGTTTGGCGCCCATCGGGTCATCGAGCAGAAAGGACGCCTGGACCCGGTCACCGAAGTGGACCGCGAGTCGGAGAAGGTCATTGTCGATCTCCTCAACACGCATCGGCCGGAGGATGGGTTGCTCGGCGAGGAGGGCAGCAGCCGCGCTTCAACCGGACGACGATGGATCATCGATCCGCTGGACGGAACGGTGAATTTCATTCACGGAATCCCGCAAGTCGGCGTCTCGGTTGCTCTCTACGACGGTTTGCAGCCTCTGGTAGGGGTCGTTGTCGACGCAATCCGCGGCGAGGTATTCGCCGCGACAGCCGGGGGCGGCGCAACGCGGGATGGCCAATCCATTGCAGTGTCCGATGTCTCTGATCTACATCGTGCCGTCGTCGTTACCGGGTTCCCCTACGACCACGACGAGTACGCCGCGTCCTATGCAGCCACGGTCGGCGCTGTCCTTACACGTGTCAACGGGATCCGCAGGCTGGGCAGCGCGGCACTGGACTTCTGCTGGGTCGCCAGCGGCCGTTTCGACGGTTACTGGGAGTACTCGCTGGGTCCATGGGACTGCGCTGCCGGCGTGCTGATCGCCGCCGAGGCCGGTGCAGTGATCACAGACGCTCTGGGGAATCCGTACTCGATCGAATCTCGTCACTTCGTCGCCGCCAATCGCAACCTGCAGTCCCGGCTACAACGAATCGTCGGAGTGGCGCTCCCACCGCACCTCCTGGATTGATGATGACGGCGCACCTCTACATCGCCGATGGAATCAGAACTGCATCCGGTGGCGGCGGTAACGCCCTGCTCGTTGGCGACGGTCTCGTTGCTGCGATCGGTCGGTGGGATGAGCTGCGTGGCTCCGCCCCGGAGACGGTGTACCAGGGCTGCTGGCTGCTTCCCGGGCTGCGCGACGCCCATATCCATCCCGTGGCATACGCCGCAACGCTCCGGGGAGCGACGCTGGCGGGAGCGCGCAACTTCGCAGAGTTGACTACCCGTCTGGGCGACGCCGCAGGCAAGGCAGAAGGTGCCGTTATCGGGATGCGGCTGAACGAAGAGACCCTTGCCGAGCGTCGACTCCCCGACCGGCACATCCTCGACAGGGCGGTCGCCGATCGGGCCGTGCTCGTCCATCGCTACTGCGGACACGTAGCTATTGCCAACACCGCTGCCCTGCACCGCGCCGGCATCGGCACAGACTCGCCCGATCCTCCGGGCGGGTTGATCGACAGGGGCGAGAACGGGGAGCCGACCGGAGTGCTGCGCGAAACGGCTATCGAGTTGGTGGCGGAGCGACTCGGCGACTCCAATCAGGTGTCCGCAGACGAGTTGCTCGATGGCCTTCATCGGATGGCGGCAGTAGGGATCACCTCGATCGGGGCGATCCTGCGCACCGGTGCCGGGGCCTGGGCATCGCTGGGCAACGAGGTCGAGATCGCCTGCACCGCTTCTGCCCGGATGCCGATCAAGGTTGGCACATACGTTATCGAAGAAGCGGCCCCCACCGTGGCAACAACGAAGACGCTGATCGATGCCGCGGCCGAGCGGCTGCGCTGGTTGGGCATCAAGAGGTTTGGCGACGGCAGCTTCGGGGGCCACACCGCGGCGATGCACGAGCCGTACGTTGATGTGCCCACGACCGGAACGTTGCGCTTGACGGATCTCGACCGGGAGATCACGGAGGCAAGCATCGCCCTGGGTGGCGGTGCCGCCATCCATGCCATCGGTGACGCGGCCTGCGGCGCGGTGATCGACATGTTCGAGGAACTGACGGCGCGTGGCGTTGATCCGGCCCGGCTTCGCATCGAGCATGCCTCGGTGCTGACCGAGCCCGACATAGCCCGCCTCGCCCGGTCCGGGGCGATCGCGGTCGTACAGCCCCCGTTCCTGGGCTCGGAGGCCAACTGGCTGGGCAGCCGGCTGGGTGACGAGAGACTGCGGCGTACCTACGCATTCGCCTCCCTGGAACGGGCCGGGATCACGCTCGCCGGCAGCTCGGACAGCCCGGTCGAGCCCCCCGATCCCTGGGCCGGTATGGCGCTCGCCCGGGACCGAGCCGGGATGGTCATGGAAGAGCGGCTCAGTGCGGAGCGAGCACTCGCGATGTACACCAGCGGGGCGGCAAAAGCGCTGGGCGAGCCGGAACCGCTTGATGTCGGCACTCCGGCCGACTTCATAGTGGTTGATCGGGATCCGTTCGCCGTAACCCCTGCTGAGCTCAGGGAAACCGGGGTGGTCGCAACTTACGTAGACGGCCAACCACTCGCAGTAGATCGGGACAAGCCGCTCTGGCTCGATTGACGGCTACTTCACGCTGACGGCCAGCGCCGTGGCGCAACCTGAGCACCAGAAGCCGTCTGCGGTGAAGCGAGCATCGCCGTCGGCGGGATGGCCGCAGAAGCCACACCGGAACGCGACGAAGTCGTCGGCGACATCGATGAATGGGCCGTCGAAGCGCAAGAGGTCACTGATGAGCACAGCCCGGCTGGTTCCATTGTTCATAGGACAAGGGAGATTAACGGCGAAGCCGCTGCTACCCGTAGATAACGCCGGCGGACCTCGCTACTCCTCTTCGCTGTCCTCTGCGACCGCCTCATCTTCTCGGGTTACCGAAATCGTGCACTCGGTCACGAGGGCAGCGACGGCACCGATCGCAGCGGCGACGGGTGCAATCAGGGCCCCGACCACGCCGATGGTCAGCGGTATCTCGAGCATGGTGCGTCCATCCGCATTCTTGATGGTGACCCTGCGCACATTGCCCTCGGCGATCAACTCTTTGATCCGGGCCAGCAGGTCATCACCCTTGACGTCGAACTCTTCAACCTGATCCACGATCTTGCTCCTCTTCCGCGCCTGCTCAGCATCGCGCATCACATCGTTGAGGTCTACTGATGCGGCGCACTAGCGTCGGGACCCACGATCAGCGAAGGAGCCCTATGCCGGTAGAGATCCCAGACGACATCCGCGCCTTGATCAGCGAACCACTCTTCTTCCACGTGGCGACTTTGAACCCCGACGGATCCCCCCAAATATCTGTTGTCTGGGGAGGGCTCGACGGAAACCGGTTCGTCTTCAGCACCGCCGAAGGGCGGGCCAAGCCGCGCAACCTGCGGCATGATCCACGTATCGCCATATCGTTCTCGCCGCCGGACAATCCGTACCGCAATATCGTTCTCAACGGCCGTGCTGTGGCTATAGAAAACCGCGGCATGGGCCTCATCGACGCAATGGCGCGGAAGTACACCGAGCACGACAGCTACCAGTGGTCACAGCCGGGTGAAGTTCGGGTCGATGTCGAGGTTGAGATAGAGCACATCAGCGGTTAGCGGGATCCCCGTCCCTCGATCTGGAGTGGACCTCCAAGGAGAAATCGTCGAAAATCCCAGTAGCGGACTCGAGGATTACGGATGGCCCACCAGACCATACGAACCGGCTACGAGCAGCTCACCGATCGGCTCAACCGATATCCCCAGGGTGCCCCTGCTTCCGACGTGCTCTACGCAATCCTGAAGATGCTCTTCAGCGAGCGCGAGGCAGGTCTCGTGGCCCGGCTGCCGATCCGCCCGTTCACGGCGCGTCGTGCCGCCCGCAGTTGGAAGATGCCACTAGCCGAAACCACCGGCATCCTCGAGGAACTTGCCGATCGGGCAATCCTCGTGGACATGGAGAACGGCAAGGGCGAACGGCTCTATGTGCTCCCTCCCCCCATGGCCGGATTCTTCGAGTTCTCGATGATGCGGATCCGTGATGATGTCGACCAGAAGGTGCTCGGGGAGTTGTTCTACGAGTACATGAACGTCGAAGAGGACTTCATCAAGGCGCTGTTCGCCGACGGGGAGACGCAACTCGGCAGGGTGTTTGTCCAGGAGGCGGTCCTCCCGCTGGACAATGGCATTCGGGTACTCGACTACGAGCGGGCAAGCGAGGTAATCCGCAGCGCATCGAGCATGGGAGTCGGCGTCTGCTACTGCCGGCACAAGATGGAACACGTAGGCAGGGCCTGCGAGGCGCCGCAGAACATCTGCATGACGTTCAATACCACGGCATCTTCTCTGATCAGGCACGGCTTCGCTCGCAAGGTCGACGTCGCCGAGGGCCTCGATCTCCTCGACGAAGCGCAGGACAACAACCTCATCCAGTTCGGCGAGAACATCCAGCGAAGCGTCAACTTCATCTGCAACTGCTGCGGATGCTGCTGCGAGGCGATGATCGCCGCCCGCAAGTTCGGCGTCATGAACCCGGTCCACACGTCCAACTATCTCCCGGTAGTCGATGTCGACAAGTGCAACGGCTGCTCCAAATGCGTCAATGTCTGCCCGGTGGAGGCCATGAGCCTGACCTCAGCCAACGACCCGCACCGGCCCCGGCGCCGCCAGGCCAAAGTCGATGAATCGCTGTGCCTCGGGTGCGGGGTGTGCGTTGGTAGCTGCGACCGGGACGGCATCCGGCTCGAGGCCCGTCCCGAGCGAGTCATCACACCGGTGGACTCGGCGCAACGCGCCGTCTTGATGGCGATCGAGCGCGGCAAGCTACAAAACCTCATCTTCGACAACAATGCCCTCGGCAGTCACCGCATGATGGCCGCAATTCTCGGAGTGATCCTGAAAGCCCCGCCGGTCAAGCAAGCGCTAGCCAGCAAGCAGCTTCAGTCGCTCTATGTGAACCGCGTGCTTGCCCGCAACAACTGAGGCACAACTGTCGCCCCAATGAGGGCCCTCGCTACTCATCGGTCACACACCCCTCGGAGGCGGACTTCACCGTCTTGATGTAACGGTGGAGAGTGCCCCGGGTGGCCTTGAGCGGCGGAGGGTTCCAGGCCGAACGACGACGTGCCATCTCTTCGTCATCGATCTCTAGCGTCAACGATCGGGTGTTGGCATCGATAGTGATGCGGTCACCATCTTCGATGAGGGCAATCGGACCACCTTCTTGTGCCTCCGGTGTGACGTGCCCGATGATGAAGCCGTGGGAGCCACCGGAGAACCGGCCGTCGGTGATCAGCGCCACGTCGTTGCCGAGCCCGGCGCCCATGATGACCGAGGTCGGTGTCAGCATCTCCGGCATGCCGGGGCCGCCTTTGGGGCCCTCGTAGCGGATAACCACGACATCCCCCGGCCCGATCTCACCACGTTCCAGAGCCGGGACCATATCCTCCTCCCGGTCGAAGGTGCGGGCAGTGCCGGAGAAGCGGAGTCCCTCCTTGCCGGTGATCTTCGCTACGGCGCCACCGGGGGCAAGATTGCCGTGCAGAATCTGCAGATGACCGCTGTCCTTGATCGGTGCGTCCCACGGCCGGACGACCTGCTGATCGGCGCTGAGCCCGGGCCGGTCGGCCAGATTCTCGGCAACCGTCTTGCCGGTCACGGTGATGCAACTGCCGTCGATCGCATCGTGCTCGAGGAGCAGCTTGAGCACCGCCGGCGTACCGCCAACCGCATGCAGGTCCTCCATGACGCAGCGACCGCTCGGCTTGAGGTCGGCCAGATACGGGGTCCGATCGCTGACGGCTTGGAAGTCGTCGATGGTGAGATCGACATCGGCCGCCCGGGACATTGCGATGAGGTGGAGCACAGAATTGGTCGATCCACCGGTTGCCATTACCAAGGTCATTGCATTCTCGAAAGCGGATCGGGTCATGATGTCGCGCGGCGTGATGTTCTGTTCGAGCAACCGACGGATAGCGGCTCCGGCATCGAAACACTCCTGCAGCTTGGCGGGGTCGTTGGCCGGGGTAGAGGATGAATAGGGCAGGCTCATTCCCAGGGCCTCGATGGCGGAGGCCATCGTGTTGGCGGTGTACATGCCGCCGCACGCCCCCTCACCAGGACAGGCGTTGCGTACTACATCCAGGCGATGTTCGTCTGTGGTGCGGCCGGCGATCCATTCTCCGTACGACTGGAATGCAGAGACGATATCGAGCGGGGTGCCGTCGTCGAGATGCCCGGCGCGGATGGTGCCGCCGTAAATCATGATCGACGGAACGTTGAGGCGGGCCATTGCCATCACGGATCCCGGCATGTTCTTGTCACAGCCGGGCAGCGAGATATTGGCGTCGTACCAGTGGGCCCGCATCACCGTCTCGATGGAATCGGCGATGAGGTCGCGTGACTGGAGCGAGAAACTCATACCGTCGGTACCCATGGAGATTCCATCGGATACTCCGATGGTGCTGAACCTCATTGCTACAAGGCCGGCGGCGATCACACCTTCCCGCACCTTGGCAGCAAGATCGTTGAGGTGCATATTGCACGGGTTGCCCTCGTACCACATGGAGGCGATACCCACCTGGGCCTTGTCCATGTCATCCTCGGTCAGTCCGGTGGCGTAGAGCATCGCCTGGGAGCCTCCCTGCGAAGCTTCCTGGGTGATGCGACGACTGATGCGGTTCAGATTCTCACTCATGCGGTCATGGTATTACGGATGCGCTCAGGCCGGGCTACCCGTGCAGATGGCATAACCCGTAGGTTCGTTACACTGCCCGCTGCAGTTCCGCTGCTTCCCATCTCCGCTGTGAGGTTCTTCAATGACCCAGCCTCAAACACCTCCTCCGCCGCCGCCCGTTCCGCCGCGCCGTTTGAGCACAGCCAAGAAGGTGTTCCTCGGCTTCTTGATCCTTGCGGTAGTGGGCGTCTTCGGAGCGGTCGGGTTCATCTACTTCGTCGACTCGAAGATCGAGAAGATCCCGGACGAGCAACTGCCGTCGCTCGAAGCAGAGATCAGTGACGATGGAATTCGCAATATTCTCATCGTCGGTTCGGACAGCCGTGAGGGCCTCGACGACCTCGAGAACTTCGGCAGCTTCGGCGGATCCCGCACCGATGTGATCATGGTGGCGCACATAGTCCCCGGCGAGGGTGCGCAGCTGCTGAGTTTGCCCCGTGACCTCAAGATGGAGATTCCGGGTCACGACACCAACCGCATCAATGCTGCGTTTGTGTTCGGTGGGCCCGACCTGTTGGTGCAAACCATTCAGAACAACCTCGAGATACCCATCCACCACTACGTCGAGATCAACTTCGTTGGATTCCAGAACGTCATCGATGCCCTCGGCGGGATCACCAAGACGTTCGACAACCCGGCCCGAGACTCCAAATCCGGCCTCGACGTTCCTGCGGGGACGATGGTCATGGATGGAGAGACTGCCCTCCAATACGCCCGATCCCGCAACTATCAGGAATTGATCGGTGACTCGTGGCAGATCGTCGACGGAAGCGATATCGGCCGCACCCATCGCCAGCAAGAGGTGCTGCTTCTGATGTTCGACAAAGCGACTGCCAAATCTTCGGCATTCAACCTGCCCTCATTCGCCACAACTTTCGCCGAGCAAATCAGGGCGGACGCCGGGTTCTCGGTGAACGTGATGGTCGAGCTGGGTCGAGCCGCGCTATCGCTGTCGTCCAGCGACATTCAGACGGTGACGCTCCCGGTGAAAAACTCAACCGAAGACGGCCGCGCCTACGTCGTCCCGATCGAACCCGACGCCACCACCATCATCAACGCGTTCATTGCCGGCGCAGCCTTTCCCGACAGTTGATCACTCCCGCACCTGTCGAAACCGCTCAGACACCGTCGATGACGCGACCTTCCATGCCACCTGCCACGGAAATGACCTCGCCGGTGAGATGCCCCGACAATTCGTCGGAGGCGAGGACAACAACCTGACGGGCGACATCCTCCGGCTCGCCCAGCTTCTTCAGCGCCATAGTGGCGGTGGCTCGGGCGAAGTGCTCGTCGCTTAGCCCCCGCTCCAGTAGACCGGGCGTTGCAGTCCAGCCCGGGGAAACGACGTTCACCCGCACCCCGGGGCCAATCCTCGCTGCTTCGTTCTTGGCACTCATGAGGAACCCGCTGTGAATCGCACCCTTGGCTGCTGCGTAGTCGGCATGGCCGGCCTCTCCGAAAGCTCCCGCAGTGGAGGCAACCATGACCAGCGATCCGGTTCCGGTCTCCGCAGCATGCTTCAAGAACCCCCGGGCGGTGAGAAAGGTGGCGGTCAGGTTGGTCGCCAGGGTTTCGTTCCAGCGTTCCAGCGACATTTCCCAGATCGACTCGGCGGGACGCGGCCAGCGTCCTGCATTGGCCACACACACATCGAGACGACCAAGGGCAGCGACCGCATTCGGCACCAGGCGATTGGCGGCATCCTCGTCGCACAGATCGGCCCGGATGACCTCCCCTCCAACTGCAGCGGCCAGCGCTCCTGCAGCTTCCGCCGAAGTGTTGTAGTGGATGGCCACTCCAGCCCCTTCAGCAGCGAATGCTCGAACAATGGCTGAGCCGATACCGCCGGCACCGCCGGTGACCAGCACACCCTTCCCCGCTAGACCTGTCTCCACGCTGTCCTCCTCATCGAACGTCCCCGCGGGCACATTCGGATATGTCCTTGGTCCGTAGAGCCATACGCCGGCCCATCGGTAGAATACGGAAAAGGGTCAATCCCGGAACGGAGCTGCCGCCATGTTCAGTGTCTTTGTGTTCCTTGCGGTGGTCGGATGGATCTTCGTTGCCGTCTTCCTGTTCTCGTCGGCAGACTTCGATGTTGATATCGACATCGATACCGACCTCGACATGGACCTGGATGCCGACGCGGGTGCCCCGATCGGAGACAGCGGCTTAGATCTGCTCGGTGCGCTGCTGTCGTTCCGTTCTCTGGTCTTCTTCGCTGCCTTCTTCGGCCTCACCGGAATGGTGCTCACGTGGCTCGGTGCCGGGACCGCACTGGCCGTCATTCTGGCGGTGGCCATCGGCCTATTCACCGCCTACCTCAACACCAGGCTCATGCAATACCTGAGGCGCACCAGCGTCAGCAGCCGGGTTTCCAACAGCAGGATTGCCGGCAATGCTGCAACGGTCGTGCTTCCAATCAGCGACGACAGGCGGGGGAAAGTGTCTGTCGACGTCAACGGGCAACGCCTCTACCTCATTGCCACGCCCTTCAGCCCGGGCCGGGATGAGTCATACGAAATAGGCGACACGGTGGTAATCGTCGAGGTGGAGAAGGGATCGGCACTGGTTACCGCAATGGACGATTTGGACTAGAGCCGGGCCAGCCCGGGACAAGGAGAGATCATGGAGATACTCGGAGCCGTAGTTGGACTGATCGTCCTCGCGGTGATCGTCGTGACATTGGCAATCAAGTCATTCATAGTCATCTGCCCACCGAACCAGATAGCCGTGATCACCGGGCGCACCCGCGAGATGCCCGATGGCACCACGATCGGCTATCGAGTGCTTCGCGGTGGCCGAACTCTGCGCTGGCCGATCATCGAGAAAGTCCAGTTCATGGACCTCAACACGATCGCCATCGAGGTAGCGGTGCAGAACGCCTACTCGAAGGGGGCAATCCCGCTGAATGTCCAGGGCATCGCCAATGTGAAACTCTCCAGCCGGGAGGGCCTGCTCGAGAACTCGGTCGAGCGGTTCCTGGGACGGCCGCCGGAGTACATCCCCAAGCTGGCCAAGGAAACCCTGGAGGCCAATCTGCGCGGTGTCCTGGCCACGCTGACCCCGGAGGAAGTGAACGAGGACCGGCTCAAGTTTGCCCAGACTCTCATCGACGAGGCGGACGACGATATCAAGACCCTCGGATTGGAACTGGATGTGCTGAAGATCCAGAACGTCACCGATGAGGTGGGGTATCTCGACTCGGTCGGCCGGCGCCAGACTGCCGCCGTGCTCAAGGAAGCGCGGATTGCCGAAGCGCAGCGGCGCACCGAGGCCGAAGAAGAGGAAGCCGATGCGCGCAAGCGCGCCGAGATTGCCCGGGTTGAAGCCGACCTCAAAGTCGTAGAACGGCAGAATGAGCTAAGGGTTCGCACCGCCGAGCTCGAGAAGATCGCAGTCTCCAAAGAGCAGGAGGCGAAGGTCGAGGCCGATCGGGCACGTGTAGTCGCCGAGCAGGAACTCGAGTTGGCGCGTATCGAGTTGCAGAACCGTCGACTGGAAGCGGACGTCATCGCCCCGGCTCGGGCCAAGCGCGAAGCCATGGAACTCGAGGCGAAAGGCGAAGCCGCTTCGATCATCGAGGACGGGCAGGCGCAGATCGAGGTGTTCCGCAGGCTCGTTGAGCAGTACAACAGCGCAGGCGACGACGCCGAGCAGATCTTCGTGTTGAACATGCTGCCCGAAATCATCGACAAGATCGTAAGCACCGTTCAGTCCGTCAGCATCGACAAGGTATCGGTAATCGACGGCGGTGGCACCAGCCAGCAGATCCCCGGCCTTCTCACTCAGCTGCCGGGCTCGGTCATCAAGCTCACCGAGCAAATCGAGAACGCCACCGGCGTCAACATCCTCTCCGGGCTCGGGGACCGCAAGGCCGTCGAACTCGAGGAATAGTCAGCAGTTATCGTCGAGCGTTTGGATGCCCAGGATGCTGCGCGCATCCTCCAGTGAGTTGTCGATCACGATCTGAACGTGCTGGCGGATCAGCGCCGTGTTGGGGATGTTGAACCCATTGGCATCGGATCCGCCCAGATAGGTCGGCGGGATGAACCGGATCGAGAGCATGTTCTCCTGGTCGATCTTCGGGATGAGATCGATCAGATCCGGAATCCGGCTCAGCGGGATGTCTGTCTCCATCGTGTCGCCGAGCACCCCGGCCAGCTCCGGGTAACCCAGGGCAAGCGCAACGGGATCCGCCTCCTCGAGGATTGCGTTGAGCAGGCAGCGCTGGCGCCCCATCCGGGCGTAGTCGTCGGCGTGCCGGCGGGCGCGGGCGTAGGCCAATGCCAGGTGCCCATCTAGTTCCTGCACCCCCGGCTCGATGTCGATGTACTCGACCGTAACCCCGTCCTCATGCGGGTAGGTCTCGTCGACGATGCGGAACGGAACGTCAATGGTCACCCCACCGATCGCATCGATCACCCCGACGAAGCCTTCCAGGGTGACCATGGCGTAGTAGTGAATCGGGATGCCGAGGATCTCGCTGAATCCACCTTTGACCGCGTTGACGCTGGGATCCTGTGGCCCGGGGAATGCCTGGGGCGACTCGATCCCGGCGACGTAGAGGTCGTTGAGCATCCGGGGGAAACAATCGCATCCCCATATGCCCATCTCGGTGGGTAGCGGCACTCGAACAAAGTTGCGTGGCAAGCTGAACAGCGCAACTTCCCCACTCCCCGGATCAATGCTGACCACGATCATCGTATCGGTGCGAATGGACTCCCTACCGACACCGGCGTCTGCGCCCAGTAGCAGAATGTTGAGGCGCTCCAGGCCATCCCACAGCACCGGGCCGGGCTCAATCTCGAATACCGTGGTTGATGTCGTTTCGGTTGCGCCGGGGTTGGAATTTGGCGATGCCAAGCTCGTGTCCGTTGGTGTTGTGGTTGTGGTCGTCGTGGCTATCTCTTCTTCGGCGAACGTTTCGGTGATGAAGTCGTAGTGGACGATGTCGTAGTATCCGGCAATGAGATGGGGGCCGAGTAGCAGCACGCCCAGCACCACCCCGGCTGCGGCCGTGAACCGTCCCTTCCCGTTCTCTGCGGCCAGGCGATATGCATCGTCTGCGGCCCACAATCGGAACGCAAGCAGGGCGATGTTGCCGATCATCGCTCCGACGAGAAGATCGGGTCGGAACGCTGCCTTCACCACTTCGAGTTGGTTGAAGTAAGCAAGCGAAGCGCCAACGATCAGAAGCGCATCGATGGTAAGCACGACCAGGGCGCGCCGACGATGGCCGGCGTACCACTGTCCTGTCCCGGGAAGGACCGCCGACAGCAGCGCAGCAAGAACCGGGCGTTTGCGCGCCTCTTCCGCACCATTGGGCTGCATCGGCTCATGCTAAAGCAGGCCCGAGCACTGATCAGAATCAGATTTGCACCGAACGACTGATAGTTCTCGAGCCTGCCTGGGTATCGTGGGTGCTTTCCCCCACCATCCCACATATGGACGAAAGACCCGCAGACACTCCGATACCGCCCGAGAGCAGCCCGACCCGGACACGGTTCGCCCGCCTGTCGGAGGACGGCACCGGGCACATCCTCGCCGGTAGCCTCATCGCCGGCCTGGCCGCCTATGCCTATCAGATCATCGGAGGCCGGACTCTGGGCGCCACCGACTTCGCCCCGGTATCGGTGCTCCTGACAATCCACTTCCTCACCTTCATTGTGTTCCTCCTTCCCGTCGAACAGCTGGTTGTGCGCCGGCTAACGCTGAACCCCAGCCACTCCGGTCTTCCCCGCACCGCCTGGTGGCTGGCCGGCACCACCGTGGTGGCGGCAACAGCATTTGCCTGGCTGGGCGTCGATCGATTCCTCAACGGCGACCGGCGATTCATCGTGTTCACCGCGCTCACGGTCGCGATGCATGCTGGCTACTCGGCCGCCCGCGGGCACCTGGCCGGTTGGCGCAGGTTCCGCGAGTACGGCTACGCCAGCGGCGGCGCCAATCTGACGCGGCTCCTCGTTGCGATCGTTGTGCTCATCCTCCGCCCTTCGGCATCCGGTCTGGCAATCGCTCTCATCGCCGGTCCAATCATCACCCTGGTGTGGCGACCGTTCCGACGCGTCGATCACGGCCGCAAGGTCCTATCAGAGGACGATATTGCCTCGATCGGTGATCACGGCCTGCTGAGCGGCTTGGTGCTCTCGTCGGCCGCATCGCAGGCGCTGCTGCTGGCCGGGCCGGTTGTCGCGGCCATGCTCGGCGCGGCTCAGGCCCTCGTCAGCGTCGTCTTCGCCACCTTCACACTGTTTCGCGCGCCGCTGACGTTTGGCTACAACCTGATCGCTCGGGTGCTACCCCCGTTCACCGAGATGGCGGCTCGGCAGCAGCGTCGTGAGTTGGCAGCCTGGGCTCGCGGCATCGGTCTTGCGGGCGTCGGACTCGCCGGGCTGGGCTTTCTCGCCGGCTACTTCGTCGGCCCCTGGGTGGTTGCAGTCGCATTCGGGGCGGAATTCCGGCCCGAGGCACTCCCTGCCGGTTTGGTGGCAGCCGGCGTGGTCCTCGCCGGTTCCGGCCTGTTCGTTGCCCAGGTTCTCGTGGCCCAGGGCAAACCGACTGTCCTCGGCGTCTCCTGGGCTATCGGGTTGATCGCCGCTGTCGCGACAATCGTGATCTCCGACGGTGGCGCCTTCTTGCGGGTCGCTCTCTCGTTCGTGGTGGGTGAGGCAGTCGCTCTTGGAGCGCTGGCGACGGGAGCGATTGCAGGGCCGGTAGACGAGGACACCACGGTGGGCGCCGCCTATCTGCTCGCCAAACGGACCGTGGACATCGCGGTCTCGGTTGCCGTGCTGGTTCTGTCTTTCCCGATATTGATGATCTGCGCAGTCGCGGTGAAGCTCGACTCCCCGGGACCGGTCTTCTTCCGCCAGGAGCGGGTCGGCAAAGACCGTCAGAACTTTTCGATGCTGAAGATCCGGACTATGCGAGCCGACGGCGGGGAGGAGCTATTTGCCGAGCACTTGGCCCAACTGGAATCGGCCATGATGAACCGGGAAGAAGCGTCCATCCGTATTGCCGATGACCCTCGCATCACCAGAGTCGGGCGAATCCTTAGGCGGCTTTCGCTCGATGAGTTGCCCAACCTCTGGGATGTGCTGCTCGGCCGCATGTCGCTGGTTGGACCGCGGCCTCTGGTTCCGGAGGAAGCGGACATCATCGGGCGCGACAGCTCACGATTCACCGTGAAGCCGGGCGTCACCGGACTGGCTCAGGTGTCCGGTCGGGATGAGATCTCTGCCGAGGAACGCACCCGGTACGACGAGGAATACGTTGACCGCCAATCGATCCGATTGGATACTCGGATCATGGTGAAAACGATGGGGATGGTGCTCGTGCCCGGTCGTGGCCGTCTACGGTAAGTCCTTATGCATATTGCTGCGGAGACACTCCTCGATGCCCTCCATGACCAGGGTTTGCGGATCACCAAGGCCCGCCGGGCAGTGTGCGCCATCGTCGCCCGGCGTCATGGGGAGCACCTGACAGCCGCCTCCATCCTTGAAGAGGTCGAGACAGACCCGAACACGAACGTCGACCAATCCACCGTCTATCGCACACTCGATGCGCTGGAAGCTTCCGGCATGATTGTGCACAGCCATCTGGGCCACGGTGCTGCCGTCTATCACCTTGCCTCCGAAGCAGCTCATCAGCACATAATCTGCAGCCGCTGTGGGGCCACGGCTGCGGTACCGGCAGGCGGACTGTCGGACTGGTTGGAAGATCTCCACCGGCACACCGGATTCGAGGTCGATCCGACCCACTTCGCCGTCACCGGCCTCTGCCCCGACTGCGCCAAGCGCAGCCGCTGACAGCCGCAACAGGCAACGAAGCACAGTCGGCTATTCATGACCCGTTGCCGGCCATTGCAGCGGGGACGGTGTCCGCCCCAAGCCGCTATCCTTGTTGCGAATACCTTGCAATAAGGAGAGAAGGCCGTGCACATACCCGACGGATTCATCAACGGTGCGACGTCGGCTGGATTTGGAGTCGCAGCCGCCGGCGGACTCGGGGCCGCCATCAAGCAAACCGGCAAATACCTGAGTGAGCGGCAGGTGCCGCTGGCCGGTCTGGTTGCGGCATTCGTGTTCGCAGCTCAAATGGTCAACTTCCCCGTATCGATTGGGGTCAGTGGCCACCTGCTCGGTGGCGTTCTAGCTGCTGTGCTGGTGGGACCCTGGGCTGGCTTTGCAGTCCTCTCGGTGGTCCTAATCGTGCAGGGATTTGTGTTCGCCGACGGAGGGCTGAGTGCGCTCGGGCTGAACATCATCAACATGGGTCTCATCGGCGCCGTCGGCGGCTACTGGCTCTATCGAATTCTCCTGCGATTCTTGCCCAGGGACGCGCGCGGCGTCACTCTCGCCGCGGGGATTGCAGCCGGGATTGCGGTCCCGCTTGCGGCAATGGGGTTCCTCGTCCAATACATCATCGGAGGGACGGCAAGCGTGTCCGCCGGGACGGTGTTCACCGCTCTGCTCGGCACTCACTTGTTGATCGGTATCGGCGAAGGGGTCATCACGGCGCTCGTAGTTGGGGCGGTCGTCCGCAGTCGACCCGACCTCGTGTACGGCGCACCGGACTACGCCGGCGAGCGCACGGAGGTGCTGGTATGAAAGACAAGCGCATCTTCTTGATAGGGTTGCTGGTTTCCATCGTCGTCGCGGTGGTAGTTGCCCAATTCGCCTCCCCTAACCCGGACGGCCTCGAATACGTGGCCGAGGAGGAGGGGTTTGCCGAAACGGCAACCGACCACAATCTCGCCGACTTCGCCCTCGCCGACTACGGCGAAAACCTAACCGACAACGGCTGGTTGAACACCGCAGTCGCCGGGTTCATCGGCACCCTGGCCACCCTGGCGGTCGGCTACGGGCTCTTCTGGCTGGCACGGCGCAGCAACCGTGCCCCCTCGCAAGCTCCCTAGTGGCCGGAGGTCATGTTCACGCCCTATACCGGCATGGGGACACGCTGCTGCATCGGCTGCGTCCGCAGGTCAAGATCGCCGCTGCATTCCTCTTCGTATTTGCGGTTGTTGCCACTCCGCGTGAGGCCGTCTGGGCGTTTCTGATCTACGCAGCCATTTTGCTGTCTGCCGCAACGTCGGCCCGGCTCGGCGTTGGGTTCGTCGCCACGCGAATGCTGATCGAGGTTCCCTTCATCATCGCCGCCCTGCTCATCCCGTTCTTCTCCGACGGGGAGACTGTCGCTGTGCTCGGTCTCGAACTGTCGCGCACCGGGCTTTGGGACATGTGGAACATCCTCGCCAAAGCGACGCTCGGCTTGCTCACCTCTGTTGTCCTGGCCGGAACCACCGACATCCCCTCAATGTTGCGCGGCTTTGAGGCGCTGCGGGTGCCCCGGGTGCTGACCGCAATCATGGGTTTCATGATTCGCTATCTGGACGTCGTGCTCGGGGAATTCAGGAGGATGCGGGTGGCAATGCAGTCACGCGGACACAACCCGCGCTGGCTGGGGCACGCCAGGCCGTACGCCACCTCTGCCGGCTTGATCTTCGTTCGCTCCTATGAGCGTGGGGAGCGGGTGTACCTGGCCATGGCGTCACGCGGCTACGACGGGCACATGCCACCGCAGGCCGGTGACTCGGCTCCAGTCCGCCAATGGGCGATGGCGCTCGCCGTACCCGCCGCAGCCTGGACCATCGTCGCAGTTGCCTGGGTAACGCTATGAGTGTTCCCACCATCGCAGTCGACGGCCTCGGTTTCCGCTACCCCGACGGCACCGCCGCACTCAGGGGTGTCGACCTGCACATCCATCCCGGGGAACGTGTGGCGCTACTCGGACCGAACGGAGCGGGCAAGACCACGCTGATTCTCCATATGAACGGGATCCACATGCCCCAGGAGGGAACGGTGGCGGTGTCCGGACTGCAGCTGGCTAAGGACACCGTGATGGAGGTGCGGCGCAGGGTCGGCATCGTCTTCCAGGATCCCGACGACCAGCTGTTCATGCCCACAGTTCGCGAAGATGTCGAGTTCGGCCCCCGTAACCTCGGATTGACGGGAGGCGAGTTGGATGCACGGGTGCAATCGGCCCTCGACGTTATGGAAGTAGCCGATCTGGCAGACCGGCCACCTAATCATCTCTCCTTCGGGCAGAAGCGCAGAGTCGCCATCGCCGGGGTTCTGGCGATGGAGCCCTCCATCCTCGTGCTGGACGAACCGACCTCAAATCTCGATCCGGCCAGCAGACGTGAATTGGCGGAGGCCTTGCTCGGGCTCGACACAACTCAGCTGATCGTCACCCATGATCTGCCCTTTGCATACGAGATGTGCGCCAGGGCGGTGGTCATGGACGGAGGCACTATTGCCGCCGCCGGCGCAACCACCGATGTGCTCTCGGATACGGAGCTGCTCCGGCAACACCGCCTCGAGCTACCGTACGGCTTCGCCATCCGCGACGGGAGCTGAACCATGTCGTTCCGGGTGGCGGCATTGCCCGCCGTCGTGCTGCCCTGAACCGGTAGCCTGCCCGTAATGGAACACCACGCCGACTTCGCCATACCCGTCTCGCAAGATCTCACCGTGGCGGCAACGGTCGGGCCGGACGATGGCCTGGGACCTCTGGCGGGCCGCGTGATCGCCCTCGGCTGGTGGGTGCAGCCGGAAACAGCCGACGATTCGAATCACGAGCCGGCCGGGACCCTGTACCTGATCGTCGACGAGCGGCGCAGCCGGCCCTACTGGGTCAAGCAGGCCGATCTCGCCACAGTCAGGGTCACTCCCCCGGCGGGTGCGTGAAGTGGTGCCTATCGCCCCATCGACGTACATCCATCCGGAGATCGTGCGCCGGCCACAGACCGAGTCGACCCCGAACAGGATCGCCCCTAGTTGCAGCGAATAGACTGGTCGGCATGAGAGGCGACATCATCCTCGTTGGAGAGGAACACAAGAACGCGGCCGAGCAGATCATCGAACGGCTGATCGCCGAGATCACTGCATCCCCGCGCCGGTACACCATGACTGTCGCTGGGGAGTCGGGCAGCGGCAAGTCGGAGACTGGGCAGGCCCTCGCCAACGCCCTGGAGGCGCGCGGGATCCGAGCGATCGTGCTCCAGCAGGACGACTACTACGTGCTTCCCCCACGCTTCAACGATGCGGCCCGGCGAGCCAACTTCGCCTGGGTGGGCACGACCGAGGTGCGTCTCGACCTCTTGGATCAGCACCTGACCCAGGCGCGGGCGGGAGCAGACAGCATCACCAAGCCGCTGGTCGATTACGCCGCCAACCAGATCGGAGAAGAGACCCTCTCGCTGGAGGGAGCCGATGTCGTTATCGCCGAAGGTGTGTACAC
>Ga0180436_10000381_pt1 | contig 46585 bp, 30 predicted proteins | sample SS_ome_2_FD_132434 | JGI IMG/M metagenome (GOLD analysis project Ga0180436, IMG submission 132434) | Hypersaline lake sediment archaeal communities from the Salton Sea, California, USA - SS_3_S_2 metaG | ecosystem: Environmental > Aquatic > Non-marine Saline and Alkaline > Hypersaline >...
AAATAGCATAGGCAACCTCCTTGAGAGTAGAAGAATTTGGCGTTCTTCAAAAATACCATCTCTCTTGGGCGTTGCCTATCTGTTTCTCTAAAAAGTGTATGATTTGTATTTGGTCTCCACATTCTGCCCTCTGATTTTACTTGACAAATCTCCATCCTTTTTGTACCTTTACCTGTGATGCGAAACCGCTCTCGAAAAAGCAAGCGTCAGGACTTCAGCCAGCTTGCCAAGACCATTGTAGACCAGGCTACAGGCCAGGACGTGCCAGACGAGAAGGCCCTGGCCGAGGCTGTGGACTCTGGCAAAAACCCGGCTGCGGTTGCCCTGGGCCGTCTCGGAGGTCTGAAAGGTGGCAAGGCCCGGTGGAAGGGCACGACCAAGAAGCAACGCTCCGAGATAGGCCGTAAGGCTGCAAGGGCAAGGTGGCATAAACCCAAACGAACCAAGGGGGTGAGTTCCCGTGCCAGATGAGAAAGATTCTAAACCAGAGAAGGAGCCCACTGGTACTCCAGAATCAAAAAAGTCAGAAAAACCCATTCCAAAACCTGAATTGGGCGTCTTTGAAGATCAAACACCTTCTAAGGATGAAGAAGGTGAAGATTAGCAAAGCGCCAAAAGTGTCCAGCACAGTCCCGCGAAAATCAGCACCAATCCCGCCGTGAATGATCGATAGGCGAACCGTAGATACGTTGCCTTTATGTCCGTTAGTATTATCTTGCCAACAGTGGCCCAGCCTATACCTGTCGTAAATAGGCCGATGGCCTGTTCGGAGTCATACTCCTCATAATCTGCACACTGTAGGGCACGGTGAACACTTGGGGTCAGTGTTTGTTGATGGGGACAAAGAGACAGTAGACAACTAATAATTGAGGCCAGAAGGCCAGCGATTCCGATAGCAACCAACACGCCAGCATACATACTGACATCAAAGGCCTGTGCCAAGATTGCAAACGCCAACCCAAAAAGACCCGTGCCAGGAGTTACGTATTTAATCATGCCTTCGGCTTTCCGATCCAGCGTATTGATAGCATCAGTTGCTCGATTAAATGCGCGTACAGCATCTTCGTATACCCACTGATAAGATCGGCCCTTTATGGGTTCGTAATCTTGGGCGAATTGCTCCGCTTCCCGATACCGGTGGTTCCGCCTGAGTTCCTTTTCACGGAAAGAACGCAACCAGTTCCTTCTCATAAATATCACCCTTTCTGTTTAGTTTGACTTTGCCGTACCTATTATAACCAGAGAATCAGCTTCTGTCAAGCAAATTGCTATGATATATCCACTTGTCCGACAATTGTTTAGGTGACGGGCGGCCCCCTTGAAAAAAAGTACAAAAAAGTGAAAAAAAGACTTGACATGCAAGAGCGGTCTTGTATATTACAGACATGAACAAGTTGACACGACAGAAGAGAGTTCAGGTGCTTGCGGCACTGGTGGAAGGTAACTCGATCCGGGCCACCGTCCGTATGACCGGGGTTGCCAAGAACACAGTGGTCAAGCTGTTGATCGACGCCGGGACTGTCTGTGCGGAGTATCAGGATAAGGCCCTTCGCAACCTGACCTGTAAGAAGATTCAGGCTGACGAAGTGTGGGCCTTCTGCTACGCCAAGCAGAAGAACGTGCCGAAGGACAAGCAGGGTCAGTTCGGATTCGGCGACGTGTGGACCTGGGTTGCCATCGATCCGGAGACCAAACTGGTGGTCTCCCACCTGGTTGGACTTCGCAACGCCGAGTGGGCTAACGCCTTTATGAGGGACGTGGCCGGTCGCCTGGCTAACCGGGTCCAGTTGACCACTGACGGTCACCGGGCCTATCTTGAGGCTGTTGACGGAGCTTTCGGGGCCGACATCGACTACGCCATGCTGGTGAAGATGTACGGACAAGAGACGGCTGGTGAGGCTCGATACAGTCCAGCCAAGTGCATCGGGTGTGAGCGCAAGAAGATCAACGGCAAGCCGAAGGCCGAGGACGTGTCCACGTCGATGGTGGAAAGGCAGAACCTGACCATGCGTATGAGCATGAGACGGTTCACCCGGTTGACCAACGCTTTCAGCAAGAAGGTCGACAACCTGAGACACGCGGTCGCCCTGCACTTCATGTATTACAACTTCGTCAGACAGCATCAGACCCTTCGTGTTAGCCCGGCTATGGCTGCCGGGGTTACTGACCACCTGTGGGAGCTTGAGGACATCGTCAGGTTGATCGAAGAGAAAGAGGGCAAGCCCCAGACTTAGTCTTTTGGTTTGCCCTTCTTTTTCTTCTTCCACAGCTTGCGAATCTCGCGCCCACGGAACATGGGTCCTATCCCAAGCAATTTTCCTTTACCTTCGCCGCGAAACCTATAAATGTGATCTTTGTCCAAGTCAATTGCATGCTCCTCAAACTTATCCGGAGAAACGTCGAAGGTTATCGAATCCTGAGTGTGCTGAACTTCGATGGTTATCTTTTTCCGTAGGGCAGCCTTTCGTAACTCCGTTTCGATTTTACTCCGATCCTTTAGCCCAGAATTCTCAAGGGCGTACTCCAAGACCTCCCGTGAAAAGAAGCGCTCTTCCTCTTCTCGGATTCGGCGTGGGGCAATTAGGAGGTTCCATATGAAGGTGACAAGAAGATAGATAGTCAGCCCGCCCAGACCAGCAATCAACCCCCACAGTAGCGCACTCCAAATCTCACCCCGCGCCATCGCAATCAGCACAGTTGCTATGAACGTTGCCATCATGATGCCCCCCGGAACAAAGACATTCTCCCGCGCGCGCTTATGAGTCTTTCGCCACGCCCACGTCCAACGCCCCGAATTGCTTTGATCGTTTCGCACAGCCACACCTCCTTTGATGGTGAGTATTCCACAAAGAAGATAAGGCTCGCAAATATACCGTCAAGTGCGCATATCTTGTCATTCATAAGTCATTCCCTCCGTAGTTGTTGGGCCGCAAGAAAATTTAGCTGAAACTGACCCACTACCGAACTTTCTCTTGCTTTTCAGAGTCTCTTCGGTTATAGTTTAGTGGGTATTATCTGAATTCAGGCAACGAGGTTTCGACCCTGACTTACCTGACTTTAGCGTATCAGGGTCTGCCGGGCTAAGGAAGTGTGGTTCCCGAAGGCAAGAGGAATCATGGCCAGTCAATTCTACGGTTAACGAGTCTTTTCGTTTCGAAAAACCCCCAAAACTCGAAAGGGGCCGAAAAATGCTGGATAAATCAGCCGCCAGGTTGACGGTGTTTGTGGCGCTGGTCTTCGCGCTGTCTCTCTCACTTTCCACCTGTGATTGGGCAGGGTCCAAGATCACCGTGAAGCGGTTTTCGCCGGAGGGCGAGGTGCCGCAAAAGACCAACTTCACCATCACCTTCTCCGAGGAGGTGGTGCCGCCTGAGAGTGTGGACGTCTGGATGGAACCGGATTACCTGGAGATACGACCTGCTCTGGAGGGCAAGTGCAAGTGGATCTCCGAAAGCGAACTCAGGTTCTATCCGGAGGAGCTGCTCCGGCCCTCGACCCAGTACAGCCTCAAGATATCACCCAAGCTGGTTAAGCCGACCGGCAAGTGGCTCTCCTGCAAGAAATCGTATGAGTTTTATACCGCCAGGATAAGGGTGGTCAACTACACGCACCGGTACGTGACGGACGAAACGACGCCCGGTTTAGCCGGCCTCTTCGTCACGGTCGAATTCAACTACGAGATTCCCCCCTCGGACCTAGGGGAGAGACTGAAGATAAGGTTTGCAGGAGGGAGGGAGATCGACTATAGAATCGAACAGAACGCCCCCTCTCGGGTCCTAACTGCGGTAAGTGATCCTATGCCACTGAAGGACATAGACAGGAAAATCGAGCTGCGCATTGACAAGAGCATAAAACCGGTGGATGGTACCCTCACCCTTGCTCAGCACTATGTGGCCACCTTCGCCATGCCGGCAAGGCAGAAGCTGATCGTGGAGCGTGCCTATCCGGAAGCATCCGGCGAGACTAACTGGATAACAATCCAGTTCTCCACACCGGTGGCCATCGCCGCGGTCAACGATTTCATAACCATAGAACCCGAGGTCAGCTTCGACCTGGAGAGAAACCATCGCTACCTTTCCCTTCGGGGTGAATTCGCCCCCGCAGAGGTCTACGTGGTCACCCTGAAGAAGGGCTTCGTGGCCCTCAACGGTTCGGTATTGGAGAACGAGTTTTCCACTGCGGTCGAGATCAAAGAATTAGAGCCCCATCTGGACTTCGCCACCCCCGGCATATTCCTGCCCAAGAGAGGCAATCTGAACCTGGGAATCGAGTCGATCAACGTCGACACGCTGGAGCTGAGCATCGAGAAGATCTTCGTGAACAACTTGGTCCATTTCCTCAACGCCAACCGGATGAACAGCCGCTATTTCAGACGGGGGCTGCTGGGCAAACACGTGGGCCGCCGGGAGATCGAGGTGGGAGGGGAGCGCAACGTCAAGGTGATGACCACCATCGATATGAGCGATCTTTTGGAGGAAGAGAGAGAGGGTGTCTATGTATTGACCTTGAGGAGGCCCCGTCATCGATGGCACAGCACCACAAAATGGGTCAGGATAACCGATCTGGGCATCAGCGCCAAAATAGGCTACGATGATCTAACGGTCTACGTCAACTCGCTGGAGAACCTGAATGCCCAGGCGGGGGTGCGGGTCAAGCTGATCAGCAAGACCAACCAGGTTCTGCTTGAGGGGCTCACCAACTCGGAGGGGACGGTGAGGTTCGGCAGCTACCGCCGGGCAACTGAGGGATTCGAGTCCTTCGTGATCACCGCCGAGAAGGAAAGGGACCTAAGCTTCGCCAAGCTAACCGACTGCCGGCTTTCGCTGGGCGATTTCGACGTAGGCGGCGACCCTGTCCCCAGGGAGGGTTACGAGGCGTTTCTCTACTGCGATCGGGGGGTGTATCGACCGGGTGACACGGTTCGGATGGTGACCATAATCCGCCAGGCCGACGGGCAGATACCCCCCGACTTCCCGCTTGAGGTCCAGATACTGGCCCCGGACGGAAGCATCTTCAACCAGTACCGGGGCTGGGTGGGGGACGCCGGGGCGGACGAGTTCGGCATCGAGATCCCACTCTATGCCATGACCGGAGTTTACACGGCCAGAACCCTGATAGCGGACAGCGTCGAGGTGGGAAGAAAGAGGTTCAACGTCGAGGAGTTCATGCCCCAGCGGATAAAGGTTGACATATCCCTGGACAGGGATAGGTATAAAACGGGCGAGGAGGTGGAGATCGGGGTGACCGGCACCATGCTGTTCGGCCCGCCGGCCGCGGAAAGGAAGGTGGAGGCCAAGTGTACCATCAACTCGAGAGCCTTCACGCCGTCAGGCTTCGGAAGCTTCCATTTCGGCGACGGGGAGAAGAAGTTCGACCAGCTCGAACTGCAGTTGGGTGAGGAGCTGCTGGATGAAAAAGGATTCAAGGAATATAAAGCTTACCTCCCGGAATTCATCAGGCCCCCCTCGACCCTCTCCGGCTTAATCGAGGTCTCGGTATACGAGCTGGGGGGCAGGGCTGTGACCGAACAGCGGGAGTTTGCAATAGATCCATACCCCCGCTACATCGGCTTGCGCCGGGCGGAAAAGGGTTATGCGGTTAAGGATCAGGAAGCGCGGATCGATTTCGTGGTGGTAAAACCGAACGGGGAACCGGCCCAACCCCAGGAACTGAAGTTCTCCTGCTACCTGGTGGAGTGGCATAGTATCCTCCGGCGCGACAGGTCCGGCTACTACCGATACGTCTCGGAGAGGTCGTTGGATTTAGTCGAGAGCAAAACCGTCTCCTATACCGGCGACGTCTCGACCGTCTCCTTCGTCCCTCACGATTACGGGCAGTACCTGGTGGTGATGGAAGATGCCCCATTGGGGGCCTCCTCCAGCCTGCTCTTTTACGTCTCGGGCTGGGGCTACGCACCCTGGGCCATGGCCGAGCCGGAGAAACTGATGATCGATTTCGACAAGGATTCCTACCGGGTGGGCGAGCAGGCGACCATCCAGATCCGCTCGCCGTTTGCGGGAAAGCTGATCCTAACCGTGGAAAGGGACGGCATCCTGGATCAGCGGATCATCCGGATGCAGGAGAACACCGCCACCATCACCCTGCCGGTTCGCGAGGAGTACAAGCCTAACGTCTATGTGGTGGGGAGCCTGATCCGGTCGAATAGGTCTTTAGAGATCCATGCGCCGGTGAGGGCTTATGGCGCCTATCCCTTGACCGTGGATTGCAGCGATCAGAGGCTTACCGTCGATCTGGGAGTGCCGGATCATGTCAACCCCCGTTCCGGCCTGGAGGTTTCGGTAAAGACAACGGGAGGATCGGGCAGAACCTACCTTACCGTCGCCGCGGTGGACGAGGGGATCCTTCAGATCACCGACTTTGCCACGCCTGATCCCTTCGGGTACTACTACCGGAAGAGGAGGCTGTCGGTGGAAACCTACGACATCTACTCCCTCATCCTCCCGGAGATGGAAAGGTCGGAAAGCAAATCGTCGGCTTCCGGCGGCAGGGCCGAGGAACGGGCCAGGCATCTGATGCCGGTGGCGCTGCGCCGGGTCAAGCCGGTGGCCCTCTGGTCGGGCATGGTGCGGACCGACCAGCAGGGAAGGGCCAGGGTTGAACTGAAGGTGCCTCAGTTTCAGGGGAGCCTGCGGGTGATGGCGGTGGCCTTCGACGGGGCCAGCTACGGATCCGCATCGAAGAACGTGACCGTCTCGGATCCCATCGTGCTGACTCCCACCTTTCCCAGGTTCATCGCCGGGAAGGACAGCTTCGATATTCCGGTGAACGTCTACAACGGCACCGACAAACAGGGCCAGGTGACCGTGGAGCTGTCGGTGGACGGCCCGGTGGAGATCCTCTCGCCAAAGTCGCAGACCGTGGAGGTCCCGGTCAAGCGGGAGAGAGTGGTTAAGTTCACCTGCCGGGCAGCGGACCGGATGGGAGCCCTGCACTTCCGGCTGGACGCCTCCGGCCTGGGCTCGTCCACCAGGCACGACGTCGACGTTCCGCTCCGGCCCGCCTCGCCCCTGGTGACCGAGGTGGGGGCGGGGAGGATCGACGACGACGGAAAGGAATCGTTTAAGATAGATCCGGACTGGATCGAGGGGACCACCAGGCTGCAGATCAGCCTGTCGCCCTTTGCCATGGTAAGCTTCGGGCATAGCCTGCGTTTCCTTCTGAGATACCCGCACGGCTGCGTCGAGCAAACCACATCCAGGATCTTTCCGCTCCTCTACTTCAGTGACATCGCCAGGGTGGCGGAGCCGTCCCTTTTCAAGGATCGCAGCGCGGATTACTTCATTCGGGAGGGGATAACCAAGCTCCGGTCCATGCAGATGGGAAACGGCGCCTTCTCATACTGGCCGGGAGGGAGTTACGAATCCGAATGGGGCAGCATATACGCCACCCATTTCCTGGCCGAAGCTCAGAGGGCCGGCTACCAGGTGCCGGATCGGGTCACCGACAGGGCAGCCCGGCGCCTGAAGAAAATGGTGAAACAGAAACTGGACAGCAGAACACGGAGATATCAACTGGAGAGGCAGGCCTACGCCTTATACGTGCTGGCCCTGATGGGGAAGCCGGAGAAGAGCAGCATGAACTACATGCGGCAGGCCGAATTGAAGGACATGTCCTCCTGGGCACAGACCCTTCTTGCCGGCGCCTTCGCCTTATCCGGCGACCTGAATACCGCCGCTTCCATGATCACCTTCGAAATCGGGCCGAGCCAGTCCCCCAGCGAGACCGGCGGGAACTTCAACTCCTCCACCAGGGAGAACGCCATCCTGCTGGATGTGCTAAGTGAGATCGATCCCGAGCATCCTTCCATCCCACTGCTGGTCCAGGCCATCGCCGATCGATTGAAAGGACATACCCATTACAGCACCCAGGGGACTGCCTTCGGATTCATGGCCCTGGGCAAGAGCCTAAGAGCCGCCAAGAAGGCAGACTACCAGGGAGAGGTGTGGTGGGATGATGATCTTCTGGCCTCCTTCGGGGTGAAGGATACGGTGCTTCAGGAGGAGGGTGGCCAGGGCAAGAAGATCCGAATCGCCATCCGGGGAGAGGGACCCTGTTACTATTACTGGTATTTCAGCGGGATCAGGAAGGGAGCCCGGTTCGAGGAGTACCACCGGGGTCTGGAGGTCAACCGGGTCTATATGGACAGATGGGGAGATCCCCTGGATTACGATAACATAACGCAAGGGGACCTGGTGGTGGCCAAAATCACCATGACCGCCACGGCGGACAACCTGGACAACGTTATCATAACCGACATGCTCCCCGCCGGTCTGGAGATCGAGAACCCCAGACTGGGTTCCCGAAACGTGATCAAGTGGATAGGCAAAAAGAGCATGGTGCCCGATTACATGGACATCAGGGACGACCGGTTGAACATCTATCTGAACCTGCGCAAGGGGAATACGGTGCAGTTCTACTATACGCTCAGGGCGGTCACCGCGGGCCGGTTCGTTCTGCCCCCGGTGAAGGGTGAAGCCATGTATGATCCGTTCAAATCCTCGGTTGCCAACAGCGGAATGATCAGGGTCGTGTCTGCGAGATGAAAAAGAGAATAGTAATCATTCTAACGGTCATCTCCCTGGGGTTTCTGCTGGTTCCGGCGCTTTGGCCCCTGAATCGGGAGAGGCTGGCCAAACCGCTGTCTCAGGCGGTGTATGACAGGAACGGCCAGTTGCTCCGGGCATTCCTGTCGGCAGACGACAAATGGCGAATGCCCTGCCGTTTGGACCAGGTCTCCCCCTATCTGAAGCAAGCCCTGATTACGGTGGAGGATAGATTCTTCTATTACCATCCGGGGATAAACCCCTGGTCACTGGTCCGTGCGGCTTATCTTAACCTAAAAAACAGGAGAATCGTCTCCGGCGGGTCCACCATCACCATGCAGGTGGCCAGGATGATGGAGCACAGGGAGCGAACCCTGCTCTCCAAGGCGGCGGAGATTTTCTGTGCACTGAAACTGGAGTTGTGTTATTCCAAGGATGAGATACTTCGATTGTATTTCGATATGGCTCCCTACGGCGGAAACCTGGAAGGGGTCGAGGCGGCCTGCTATTATTACTTCCAGAAAAGCCCGGCCCAGATCAGCCTGGGCCAGGCAGCTCTTCTGGTGGCTGTCCCAAATTCTCCGGAACGATTGAACCCTCAGAAATATCCCCGGAGGGCTAAGGAGAAGAGAGATCAGGTGCTCGACTACCTGTTGAAAAGGGGAGTGATCACGGAGGAGGAGTATCTGGGGGCGGTGGAGGAGAAGATCGCCATCGGCAACCCGGCCATGCCCTTCGCCGCACCCCATTTCACAGATATGATGCACGGACGCTACCCCCAAGAGGTGCGGCTTAGCACCACGCTGGATCGGGAGATCCAGGGGAAGTGCGAGGAGATCTTACGAGATCATCTGGGCAAATGGCGCAGCCGGGGAATCTCCAACGGCGCGGTGGTGGTGCTGGAGAATCGCACCAACAGCCTCCGTGCGTTGGTCGGTTCCTATGACTTCTTCGATCAGGTCCACTCCGGCCAGGTCAACGGCGCCACCTCCCCTCGCTCGCCCGGATCAACCCTAAAGCCGCTCCTCTACGCCTACGGTATGGACCGGGGGATGGTAACCCCCTCTGCCATGCTATATGACGTACCGGTCAACTATGCCGGTTACGTGGCCGAGAACTACGACGGCCAGTACCACGGGGTGGTGAGCGTGAGGGAGGCGCTGGTCAGATCGCTAAACGTTCCTGCGGCACTCCTGCTGGCTGAAGTCGGCGTCCGGGAGTTCATCACTTTTCTGCAGGAGGGGGGCATCTCCACCTTCGACCCCGGGCAGACCAGCTACGGATTGTCGCTGATTTTGGGGGGCTGCGAGGTGAGGCTAATCGAGCTGACCAACTTCTACTCCGCCCTGGCCAACGGCGGCAACTTCAGAGAGATCAGGTGTCTGGAAGATGAGCCGGTTGAGCAGGGAAGAGAGATCCTCTCCCCCGGGGCATCATATATCGTAACCGAGCTGTTAGCCGAGGTGGTACGGCCGGATCTGCCCGCCTACTGGGAATTCAGCCTGCACAGACCCAAGGTGGCCTGGAAGACCGGAACCTCTTACGGACACCGGGATGCCTGGAGTATCGGCTACACCAGGGGATTCACCGTCGGCGTCTGGACCGGCAACTTCGACGGTCGGGAGGCTCGCGAACTGGTGGGCGCCCAGGTTGCCGGACCCATACTCTTTGACCTGCTCAACGCCCTCTCCGGCAAGGAGGAGCGCAAATGGTTCACCCGGCCCTACTCCGTCTCCACCAGGGAGGTTTGTGCCAAGAGCGGGATGGTGCCCAATGAAGACTGTCAACATAAGGTTGTGGAGCTATATCTCCCCGGCATATCGCCTCACGGGATCTGTAACATTCATCAGGCGTTCTACGTCGACGACCAGACCGGCTATCGGCTCTGCAGGTCCGATCTTGAAGAGAGAACACACCGGAGGAAGGTATTCGAGGTCTGGCCGCCTGAGGTTGCCACCTGGATGAAGCGTAACGGTTATCCGCTGGATGAAATCCCTCCCCTGATGCCGGCTTCTCGGAATATGATGGCCGGACAGGGGCCGATCATCCGCTCCCCGGATCAAACCTGCGAATACCGTCTGCGCCGGGGCGTCAGCCATGAATATCAGAAGATACTCTTGGACGCCTCGGTGGACAACTCGGTGAACAAGATATTCTGGTTTCTGGACGGGAAAATGATCTGGTCGGGCCATCCGGAGGAGAAGGCTTTCATTCTTCCCGAGACCGGCGAGCATCTGTTGGTCTGCCAGGACGACTGCGGCCGGAGCACATCGATGAAGCTCGTAATCAGATGATCTGTACCGGCCACCCAAGGAACGTCAGCCTGGGGCTTCGATCGTAAATCCGGTTCATAGCGGCGGGATGAATTCCCGCCGCTATGGTTTTCTGATCGATCACCAAGGATTCTCGTCAGGCCCGCACCAATCCTCGCCGCTATGGCGAATGATCGTTTTTCCAAAATCATAGGGGAGGGCATTTAGCCCTCCCCAAAGGACCGTCACAGACCGTGTTCGTATGAGATGGGACTATTTCGCTCCTTTTGCCAGAACTACTGCAGGAATGGTCTTGAAGAGTATCTTGGTGTCGAGCCACAAGGACCAGTTGTCTATGTATTCCAAATCCATCTTCATCCATTTCTCGAAGTTGACGTTGTTTCGGCCATTGATCTGCCACAGACAGGTCAGGCCCGGCTTCATGGAGAGCCTTCGCCTCTGCCAGGGATCATACCGGCTGACCTCTCTGGGAAGGGGCGGGCGGGGACCCACCAGCGACATCTCTCCCCGCAGCACGTTGAAGAGCTGTGGAAGCTCATCCAAGCTCAGCTTTCGCAGGACGTGACCCACCCTGGTCATGCGCGGATCGTCGGTGATCTTGAAGGCCGGACCATCCATCTCATTTTTGTCCGCAAGAAGCTCCTTCATTCGATCGGCATTCTCCACCATGGTGCGAAACTTGAGCATGGTGAACTTCCTCCCGTTCAGCCCGCATCTTTTCTGCTTGAAGAGCACCGGGCCTTTGGAGCTGAGCTTGACCAAGAATGAGAGAAACAGCATCAGGGGCGAGAGCAGGATGATTCCTATGAAGGTGAACAGCCGGTCGCTTACGTGTTTTAGGAGAAGCGAAGTGCCCGAATCGGGCGTGGTGGAGAAGACTATGGCGGGCATCTTCCGAAACTCCCCGGCCCTCTTCTTCGAGAATCTCATGGGGAAGAAATCTGCCAGCAGACAGGCGGGCACCCCCATCTCCTCGCAGGCCAGCAGGCTTTTCTCGATTCGATTCAAAAACCTCCTGCCCACCGCAAATAGGGCATAATCCACGTGATCGTTCTTCAGGATGGCGGGAAGATCATCGAGGCCTCCGGTGACCTTAAGACCTTCGACGTATTTGCCTTTGAGCTTACTGTCCCAGTCGAGCAGCCCGAAGATACGAAAACCCCATTCCGGGTTGTCCTTCACTTCCCGAATGAAATCCCTGGCCAGCACGCCGGTGCCGATAACCAGCACGTTCTTGAAGTTGTACCCCTTCTTGCGAAGTTGACCCAGAAGGTGGGAGACGAATCCCCTGAAGAAGAGCAGAAGACCGAAATTCGCCGCCAGGAAGATTAAGACCAGGGCCCTGCTCTGATTGAGCGTTCGGGTGAAGAAGAGAACGGCCAGAAGCAGGGCGAAGCCCTTCAGGATTACCGCCCCGGTATTCTTGAGAATCTCATCAAAGGGTTTGCCCCGGTATTCGTAACACTCCGGCTTGAGAAAGAGAAAAAACGCCCAGATGGGAAGGATGAAAAACAGAAGTCCGTAAGGGCTGTCCATGTTCAACGGCACGAGCAATGCCGTCTTGGCCAGAGCTTGCCGAAGCAGAAGAGCCAGATGGAAAGAGATCAAGGTCAAACCCAGATCAATGATCAGGTGCAGACCTCGGATTATCGGTAGGTTTCGTTTAAGCATACGCCCCCTTATTCTTGTTGCCCGGGCGGCTCATCCTCTCCCCCGGGAATCAGTGAACCACTCCCTGGAAGTGATAGCTCAGATTCAGGCTAACCCGGTTATGATCCTCCTTGAGTCTCTCGACGTTTTGGTAGTTGGTGAACTCAAGATAATTCCAGGCCAGTCGGCAGCCCAGAGCAACGGAATGACGGTACTGCAGGATCAAGCCGAAGTTATGTTCAGTCTCCACCACCCCGCTGGGAAACTTCTCCTTGTAATCCTCCTGGGCGGTCATCCAGGGCTGGCTCCAGAGGGCGTTGACGCTCCCCTCCCCGCTCCTGGTCCTCTGATAGCTGAGTGTCGATTTCAGTCCTCTCCTCAGCCAGCGGGAGAGGCTGAGCCTGATTCTGTCGGTGTCCGGCCCCAGGGGATTGCCCAGAAGTCTGTTTCGGTTGAGATAGCGGTTTCTCTCCTCCACCTGGTTGTAGGTCCAGTTGTTGATGCGGGTATACTCGAGGTTGATCTCGGTGGCGCGCAGACCGAAGGGATCCAAGAGGGAGACTCCGCCCAAGCAGGCCAGCTCGTTGGGTTCCTTGTCGGCCTGCGATTTGCTCTCGATCTGAAGATCGTCTATCAAAAACTCCCCGTAGAGAACCATGTCCGGCTTGGGCCGGAGGTTGAAGTCGAGGGCAAAGAAGGTGTTGTCGTCCCTCTTCTGGTTCAGCTGGGCGCCGTGATACCAGAGGAGAGGGTTGAGGTAGTAGGCTTCCACCTGACGATTCTCCCCCCCGTAGATCACGGTCTCGGAGAAACCCAACTGCATCTTAGAGAAAAGGTCAAGGCTTATTCTGTGGCCGGAGATGTAGCGGTTCTCGCGGACCAGCTCCCCGGATGAATCCGCAGTCTGGAGGGAGGACAGGAAGGCGATGAAGGAAGTCCCCTGAAAGACTCCCCATCCTCCCTGGATTTTAAGCATGTCTAAAGGAAAGGCGTTCTCTGACAGAATCAGCCCTCCGGCACGCCTCTGTCCCCAGGCCACCCTCTCCCTGCCCAGAAGCATCTTGAGGTAGGGGAGGTTGAACGCCAGGTAAGCCTGGGCCGCGTCTCCGGCAAAGCCTCTCCACACCTTTCCGTCGTAATCGGGATCCTTGGCCAGATTCTCGTCTACCGTATACCTTGCGCAGGCGAAGAAATCGGGACCGATCTGGGCCTTGAGGTATGGAGAGAAGGTCTCCCGAAAGGCGGCCTTTCGGCTGGGCCTGAAACTTGATCCTTCCTCGAAGTCCAGCCCCCAGGAGAAGGTTTTCTGGAACCGCTCGCCATCTGCCGAAGCTTCCTTGGGCATCAACTGATCGATCTCGGCGGAGAACTCCTTCTCCAGCTCCTCAAGCAGATACTCCTCCGGCCACGCCAGGGAGAGTCCCTCTCCTTTGATTCTTTCCCGAAGGAAGAGAAGTTCCTGGGCAACCTTTCCTCTGAAATAGGGCCTGGTCCCCAGGTGCAGATCGCTGATCAGCCCGCGGGCATAGAGTTCGTCTATGTATTCGTATACCCAGCGGCAGACCTCTTCTCCCGCCGGAACCGTCTCCATCATACCCGCCCAGGAGACGTTACAGATCAGCAGTACCAAGACCACCGCCAAACGCGAAACGTCTTTCATCGTGGCTCTTCTCCGATAAGAGGTTCAGTCAGATTCACCCTGTTCTGCCGGGAATCCACCTGTCGGGATCATCTTCCAGGCAAACTTCAAATTCGCACCAGAATCGCGGGGACGGCAACAGAGCCCTTTCCAATTTATTTCCCACGCGTCTTTCCGGTCGCCCTGACCGGCTCATCAGAGTCAGCTTTGCAGGAGGGGATCTCCGAGGCGGGCCCCTGATTATCAGCCCGATGGTTCGACTTGCCCAACCTCTCCTGCAGAAGATAAAAGAGAAACAGCAGGTTGGTAACCAGGTACCTTTTCCACAGCCTGGCGGGTTCCTGCACAAATCTGTAGAACCATTCCAGCCCCATCCTTCGCATGACCTGCGGGGCTCGCTTGGATTTGCCGCTCAGCACGTCGAAGCTTCCGCCCACTCCCATACAGAAGGGCACTCTCAACTTCGCCTGATACTTCCCCAGAAAGTATTCCTTCTTGGGAGTGCTTATTCCCACAAAGAGAATGTCGGGATGCGCCGCATTTATCTCTTGGACTATGTTCTCTTCATCCCGGCCGGAGAAATACCCGTTCCTGCAGCCAACCAACCTCAATCCGGGATATTCTCGCCCCAACCTCTCCCCTAGTTTCAGCAGGACCTCCTCGGTGGCCCCCAGGAGATAGACACCGTATCCTCGCTCTTGGGCCAGGCTCAGCAGTTTTTGCATCAGATCGATTCCGGCCACCCTCTCCGGCAGAGGCTTACCCAGCAGGCGGGAGGCCCAGACCACCGACTGCCCGTCGGCACTCACCATATCGGAGGCGGTGACGATTTGCCGCAGCTTTTCATCCTTCCGCATCCGGACGATTTTGGCGGCGTTCAGGGCGGAATGTCTACCTGGTTCTCGCTTGCGTATGATACCTTTAATCCTGTTTACGGTCTGGTCCAAATTCAGGCTGTCGACCGGGCAGCCGAAGAGCTCAATCTTATCCATCAACCCTCCATTCGGGCGGGGGCAACACTGGTCTTTGCCTGGGAAGAGGTTTGCGTTGTCCCTTCCGCCTCGGCATGCAGAACCCTGGTAAGGGCCTCAAGCATCCAGGCCTGTGCCCAGCGCATGTAGGCAATCCGGTTGGTGAAGAGACGTCCTTTTTGAAAATAGAAGTATCCTTTCGAATCGAGCATGTTATCCAGCGTCCAGGCCAGCACCTTATCTCTCAGTCGCCTGATTCTTTCGCCTGACGAGGAGAATTTGGTCAGGGTGATGATCGACTGGGCACAGCTGTGAATGTCTATGGGGAATACCCGATCGTGATAATACTTCGGCGTGCCGTCGGGCAGGAAGAAATTGTCCGCATAGAATTTAAGGCCCTTCTCCAGATTCGGCAGAAGGTCGAATCGCGGTATCAGGTCAATGCAATCATAGAGGCAGTCCAGAACGAAGCCGGTGTGAAAGTTGTCTGTCCAGTGATGGTGCGAATCGTCTCCGTAATACCAGGAGCCTTTGGGGTTCTGATGCCCGATCACGAAATCAACCGCACCGGAGGCTATGCTTTTGAGCTTCTTGTCGCCGGTGATTTGCGCCACCCTGGAGAGAAGCTGGGCCCCCAGGATATTGGCATTGTGAATGACCGATCGATCCAGCGGCGAATAGCTGAAGCAGACGGCTTCCCCATCGCAGGTCCGATTCAGATCGTTGAGCACAAAGCCGCAGGAGCTGCGGGCGACCTCTAAAAATCTTTCTTCGCCAAATATCTGATAGGCATCCAGAAAGGCGTTGGCCACGAACGAGGTGCAGACCACGGTGGGCGTGAACTTGGGCAGGAAGAAGGATCTGGATTGCCAATCGAAATTGTAGCCCCAGCAGGCACCATAGCACTCCCTGCTCTTGTGTTTAATCAGACGATTGATGAACCGGTAACTCAGGAGCTTGTACTTGTGGTCACCGGTTAAGGCATGAAGCCTGCTCGTGGCCGAAAGGAAAAGCCCCAGAGCCTTGGGATTGTAATCCTTCTTGATCAGAGACAAGGCGCGGAGATTGACGCGAGACCGCTTGAAGAACTGTATCAGCAGGATGCGCCCGATCTTCCCGGCGGGGGAGAGGATTCCCGCCCAGGGTGCATTCAACCCGTCGTAGGGATCGAATCCCCGCCAGTTCTCCGCTTCACAGTAACGCAGAAGCCTGTCCATGGGTTCTTTTACGTCCGGTCCGCTCATATCCTTTCCTCCTCGACTTGGGCCCCTTCTTCCATCTCGGCAAACTCCACTTTCATCGGCAGGTTGGTCTGCAAGGACTCGATTATCCTGAAGGTGCTTAAGGTGCCACAGGCAAGCTCCTTGCAGCTGATCGGCATGGGCCGGCCTGATTGAAGCGCCCCTATGAACGCGTCCAACTCCTCCCGGTGTCCTTTGCCTGATCCGCCATGCCGATAGCTGAACTTCCTTCCATCCTTGAACAGAGTGGTCTTTTGGAAGTTATCTATGACCCCTACCGAGCCTTCTCCGAAGACCTCCACCCTCTCCTTGGGATAGGCACCGTCTCCGGCGGAGGTATAGATTATGCTCCCCACCGAGCCATCCCCGAATTCGATGGTGACGTTGAGATTATCGCAGGTCAAGGGGCTTTTTCTTGGCTCATCGATGCCGCGGGCGAAGACGGTTTTTGGCTCCGCGCCAGCGAAATGGCCGAGAAGATCGACGAAGTGGCAGACCTCTCCTATTATCCGGCCTCCCCCCTGCTGCGGATCATGGACCCAGTGATCGGGTGGGACCGCCCCGGCGTTAACCCGGTAGCTCATACACAAGGGAGAGCTCCTTTTTTCGAAGTGCTCCTTCAGTATTCCGGCTGCGGGAGAGAAGCGACGATTGAACCCCACCAAAAGTCGTCCCTTGGTTCGGTTCAGCGTATCAACCACCTCCCTTAATTCATTTTCGGTAATCGCCAACGGTTTCTCCAAAAAAACTGCCTTTCCGGCCTTCAGAGCCCGACAAGCCAGTTCCGCATGCCGGTCGTGCCTGGTGACGATAAAAACGCAGTTGACCAACTCATCTTCCAGGATCTCCTCGACCCGGGAGGAGCAGTATCCCACCCCGAACTTGCGGGCGACGTCCTTGGCGGAGATTCCTGTGGAGGTAACCACGCGCCTCAAACTCACCTTCGGTCTCTTGACCAGGTGCGGCAGAAGGTTGTTTCTGGCGAAGCTTCCCGCTCCGATAAACCCGATGTTCACCTCGGAGATCAGTCTCCCCTGCTCCCGCCAGGCCTGGTCCGGCCAAATCCGCTTGCTTTGCGGTTTCGACGGTTGGTAGCTCAGGAGCACGGCTAAGGGTTTCTCGTCGCCCCTCATTATCACCCGGTAGGCCTTTTCCGCCTCCTGGATGGCGAAATGGTGAGTAATCAGAGGTTCCAGATTGAGCTCGCCCTTCTTCAGCAGATTCTGGAACTCACCCATGTTTCGGTTCTCGGTCCAGCGAACGTAGCCGTAAGGATAGTCCACCCCCATCCCTTCGTAGAGATGATCGTATCTTCCCGGGCCGTAGGAGCGGGAGAACCTGACATCCAGCTCCTTCTCGTAGAAGTCCTTTCGCGGCAGGTCGGTTTTCACCGCCCCCACTATCACCACCTTGCCCTTATCCCGGCAGATTTGGCCGGCCAGCTCCACCGGCTGGTTGCTCTCCGTCCCCGCGGTTATTATGACCGCATCCACTCCGTAACCTTGGGTGGAGTTCAGCACCGCTCTTCTTACCTCCTCTTTGCCCAGGGTCAAGCCCAAATCCGCCCCGGAATCTTTGGCCAGTCTGACCATCTCCTGGTCTATGTCCATTCCCATCACCTCGCATCCCGAGGCCTTGAGCATCTGCACGCAGAGCTGCCCCAATATTCCCAGGCCGATCACCGCCACGCTCTCGCCCAACTTCACTTCGGCCTGTCTTATCCCCTGCAGGGCTATCGCCCCCAGGGTGGTGAAACAGGCCTCTCGCGTGCTTATCCCCTCCGGTATCCTGACGCAGAGATTCTTGGGGACCGAGACTATCTCGGCGTGATTGGCCAAACCTGCTCCGGCGCAGGCCACCCTGTCCCCCACCCGTATCCCTTCCACCAACTCACCTACTGCGATGACCTCTCCGGCTGAACTGTACCCCAAGGGCGCAGAGGTCTGCAATCTGTTCATCACCTTGCCGAAGGTGGTGGTCCACCCCTCCTTCTTGACGTTCTTCAAGACCTGCCTGACCAAATCGGGCCTGCTTTTGGCTTTAGCCAGCATGCTCTTGCGGGCGAAGTCAACCTTCGTCCTCTCGGTCCCCTTGGAGATTAGGGAGTATTGGTTGCGCACCAGGATCCCACCGGGCATCAGAATGGGAGGAGGCACCTCCTCGACTTTCAACTCTCCGCTTTTGTTATTCTGCAATACCTGTTTCATCTGTTTTCCCTTCTATGTCCGTTGCCAACCTTCTCTATCGTCCCGACCACGCCATCCACGAATTGATCAAGCCTGAACTTCTCTTTCACTTTTCTTCGATTGTTCAAACCCATCCTCCGGCTCAGCTCTCTGTCCTCGATTAAGAAGTTGATCTTTTCCGCTATATCGAAGGGAGAGGAAGGTGGGACCATAAAACCGTTCCGGCGGTCGACGATCATCTCCCTGACGCTGCCGGTGTCGGTGGCAATCACCGGCAACCCGGCAGCCATAGCTTCGAGAATCGAGACCGGCTGACCTTCCTGGTACCGGCTGGGCAAAACCAGAGCGTCCGATTCGCCGAAGAGCCTGAGTTTCTCTTCTCCGACCACCACCCCGAGGAATTCCACATTTTCCTCCAAGCCTTTCTTCTTGATGTACTCTCTTACTCGATTTCTCAGAGCCTCATCCTCCCATCGCCCGGCGATGGCGACCGAAACGTTCGGGAACCTCCCCCTCACCTCCGGAATGGCTCTTATCAGGTCGAAGAAGCCCTTAGCCTCTCTCAAGACACCGGCAAAGAGCACCTTGAATCGCCCATCGCTTCTTTGGGCCGGCTGAAGTTCTGCAAAAGGCTTGGCATCGATGCCGTTGTATACCACATCGATTCTGTCCTCGGGCAGCACATCCTGGAGAACCTGTTTAAGGCAGTGCCCCAGGACAATGCCCCGATCCACGTATCTGAACACGAGTCTTATGTATCCCCTTCCCAGGACCGAGGCTTTATGGAAGAACCTCTTGAAATATCCCCCATGAAGATGGACCACCACCCGGCGTCTGAACAGCAGGCCTGAGATCAAGATAAAAATGCCGTCCCGGGCAAAGCCCCAGAAGTTCTGCGAGATGGGAACATAGACTACATCGATTCTCCCTCCGATCAGTTGCCTGACAAGCACAAGGACGAACTTGAGGGCATGCCAGCCGTTCCTCACCGTGGGTTGGCCGAAATCCCTGTTCTTCTTCGGGTCCTGAGTGTTCAGATGGACGAACCGGAAGCCCTGCTTCTTCTTTAGCCCATCAACCAGCCATCTTGTCATCACCGCCACCCCGTGGTAGGGAGGGGGCAAGGGACCCAGAATCAGCGTTCGCATCATTTTGGGCTCTAACTTTGAGTTCAAGATTGAGTCTCTCCCATCTCTCTTTCTCTATGTTGATCAGGGCCATGGTCAAGCCCATAACGATCCAGAAGAATATGCCCATGGATGGCCCTTCCAGAACCACGTTGAAGAAGGCAAAGATCGATATGCAGAAGTGGCTGCTCAAAAAGGCCAGCAGATACGCCTTGTATTTTCCTGCATTCATGCGTCTGTATGCTCTTATGCCGGAACCGTAGAACTTCAGAATCAGAAAGCAGAAGACCCCGAATCCGACGATTCCCATCCGATTCAGAATCCACAGGAACGAGTTATGAGGGTGCAGTCTCCTCTCGGCGTAGTCGTAGAATCTCCGTCCGGAGAAGACCGAGAAGGGCGGGCCGAATCCTTCGCCCAGCACCGGCTGTTTTGCGGTTCGATGAAGTATCTGACTCCACATCACCATCCTGTGGGTGGAATTCGGATCCTTCTCGGGTGTCAGGGTGGATAGGGCCCTTGCCAGGGTATCTTTCACCAACAGGTTGCCGGACAGGATCCCTGAAACCTGATTGAGGCCGACCACGAGAAGGAAAACGCAGATTGCCAAAATCAGATATTTCAGCGTTCGCGCTTTGCTGACTAAGGCGAGTATGAAAAGCAGGCCGCCGATGAGTGCCACAAGCAGTGATCGGTGCTGTATCAGAAAAACCGCGGCGAAGAGCTGGAAAGGTAGCAGAATCGAAAGCAGGACTTTGGCCCTGCCTCTGATTTTAAAAACCGTCAGGCTGAGCCAGAAAAGCATACAGAGAACCAGACTCAGCGCCCCGATGTTGGCCCCGTATCTTTTCACCTCGGTGCTGGTCTGAAGCCCGGTGCCGACCAGGAAATTATAGAATATGACCGCGACTGCAAGCGCCGCGCCAATCAACGAGAACTTCAGAAACCTCTTCAATTTGTGCTCGTCGGTGATTAAATTGAGGATCAGAAAATAGAAAAGCGAGTAGTAGACGATAACCGAGTGCCTGAGCGCCTCCATTCCGAATTGGGAGACACCCCTGAGAAGACAGATCGCTCCCAGGGCGTAGTAGACCAGGAAGAGACCATTCAAACCCGACCTTCTGACCAGCCGCTCCTTGGCTGCGGCCTGTCTTACGATCACCAGTATCCAGGCTGCTGCCAGAACCGCTTCGGTGACGTAAAGGTTGGTCTCTTCGATCCTGATTCCCTGGTAGGAAAAAGCCCTCCCCAGGCCGATGGTACCGGTCACCAGGAAGAGAGTCAGAATCTCGGCGGAAGTGATCCTCGATTGCAGACCGGCCATTTGCGTGGAGAGCAGGATCAAAAGCATCATTCCGACCGCCACGGCGAGCGCGGGCCCCCAAACCAGTCCGGCCGATATGCCGACGCACAATAGCATCAACAGAAATATCCTCAGGCTTTGCCCATATGTGGTCTGACAATAGTCCATAGCCAGGCGTATCCCCGAAGGATCAGTCGGATTTCCCTGCGATGATGGAAACCCGTTCTCTTTTGTAGTTTAAAAGAGAGTAGACCCTGCGCTTGATTCCTCCGATTCTCCGGTCATCCCGGTTTCCCGGGACGAGGAGATCGAGCTCGGCCTCCAGTATCTGGAAGCCCACCCCTCTAAGTTCCCTTAAGACCTTTCCCACCGAAAAGGAATGGGGATGGAGCAGATGATCTCGTCCCCCCAGAAGCGGAAAGAGCTTCCGTCCCCACACCCAATAGACAGGAAAGGTATTCACCGATAGGGACAATATCCCACCCACCTTCAAACACCGCCACAGCTCGCGCATGATTTGAGAAGGATTGCGGGTGTGATCCAGCACGTTATGAATCATGATCAGATCGAAGAACCGATCCTCGAATGGAATGTCTTCCGCAGTCGCGCTGACCCTTCTTACCTCCGGATCGAACAGATTCGGAAACTGCTCAGAGTAAAAATCATTCAGAGGGTCCAAGCTGGTCCGAATTCCTTTGCCGAAGAAGTCAATTGCCGGTTCTCCGGCACCGCCGATCTCCAGAATCTGTGAGTCGTCCCTCAGTTCGATGAACCGGCTGATTCGTCTCTGGCTCCGTTCCGCCTTCAACCTCTGTTTCATTCTGAAATCATCAGAGGTATATCTCTCGTGATTCTTGACCCAGTGCTCCTTCTCGTGCGCCTGGGCCACGGTCCATTTGGTCTGGTCGATCATCTCACGACTCCGGAAGTTTCCGTCATGGTTGGCTGCTTTTCGAGCCGTACGGCAACGGTTGAGGGCAAGGGGTGTACCACAGGCTGCCTGGCCGGCCGGAAATGGGGCCAGGCGAAGCCTGTCCAGATAAGCGCTCTAAGGAAAAGACAGATGTCGGTCGCGTAGGCTGCCCCAAGCAACCCCCATCTGTTGACGAACAGGTAGTTCAGAACGATGCCCAGAACAGGTCCGAGCACAAAGGTCCATCCGAATATCTTCCACAGCCGGCTTCGGCTTGCCGAGTATATCACCGTGCTGGCGGAGACGGCGTAGATCAAGAGGGTGGCGTAACCCAAGCTCAAGATCCTTATGGCCGGAACCGAGGCCAGATAGCTGGCCTTGAGCAAGCCGGAGGAGACCAGAAATCCAATGGCTTCATCGGCAAAGAGAAAACAGAGGGCGCCAGCTCCCAGGGCAGCCAGGCAAACAGATCCCATCGCCCTCTTCAGGTTCACATTATCCTTTAAATAGGGGAACATCACGGTCTCGATCACGTTGCACAAGAGTGCAAAGGGAATCACGAAGACCAGGGCAGCCGAATATATCCCCAGCTGCTCCAGGTCCAGAAGTTTGGCAACGAATATCTTGTCGATGTTTCTGATCAACTCCCCGTTCACTCCCAGAGCGAACATGGAGAGCCCGTAGAGGAGAAGACGGTTTCTCCCTATACTCTTGACGTGGTGGGCCAGCGACAGCCGCCGGTGCCCGTATCCGGTAAGCAAAATGAAAGACAGGAGGATCAGGGCAAACAGCAGCAGGATGAGATCGGCGCTCTTCAGGTCGAAGGCCGCCAACAGAAGGAAACTGAGGATGAGAAGGGTTGCCACCATGTAACTCCTGTACCTGAAACCGGTGGTGACGTAATCTTTGAATCCCTTGTAGACGGCCAGGTACTGGTTGAAGACGATCAACCCTACGGTGCATAACAAGGCGAAGACGAGCGTAGAGTAACTTCCGCCCAGGGTGAAGTGCCATAACCCGATGAATCCCAAAACCACCAGAGGTGAGGAGTATTTGATGATCGAAAAGAAGTTCTTCTTAATGGACTCGGGTGAGTACCCCTGAGCCACGAAGCGGACGGTCATGTATGGCAGGCCCAGGGTGCCCAGGAAGGCGAAAAGGGCCATCAGACCGTAAGCATAGTCAAAAAGGGCGTACTCCTCCACCGGGAGCTGTCTCATAAGAAGAAGCTTGAGAGCGAAGATACCGAAACCGACTCCCAGCACCCAAAAATAGGAGAGGATTATGCTCTTGGTCATGCTCGCGCATCTCACGGCGAAAGCACCTCCTCCCGGCCGATTGAGCACAACTCGTCTGTCTGAATCGCAGCCGATCTCCTGCAGCCGGCGTCATCCCAACTTCGCAGGACCTCGACTATTCTCTGGCCGGCTTTTCCGTCCCAGAGGGCGGGGGGCGGGATGTTCCTGTTGCCGTTCTGCAACACAGCCTCGGCTTCCCGGATTATCACCTGAGGATTAAGACCCACCAGCCGGTTGGTGCCATGGGTTATGGTGACCGGCCTTTCCGTGTTTTCTCGCAAAGTCAGGCAGGGAACCTTGAGGAAGGTGGTCTCCTCCTGGATTCCCCCGGAGTCGGTGAGGACCAGCTTCGAGCTCTCCTGAAGTTTAAGGAAATCGAGGTAACCCAACGGCTCGGTCAGGATGATCCCCGATTTCTCCAGGCCGATTTGTGCCAGCATTCTCCGCGACCGCGGGTGAACCGGGAAGATCACCGGAATCTGCCTTCCGATCTGCTCGACCGCGCTCATGATGTTTTGAAAGGTCTCCTTACGGTCCACGTTGGAGGCACGATGAAGAGTGAGCAAGCAGTAAGCCTTTCGTGAAAGCCGGTGTTTCTCCAGAACCGGGGATCGCAGAAAGAGGTCCCGGTACCGGAGCAGCGAGTCGATCATCGGATTCCCCACGAAGCGAATCTTGTGGTCCGAATGCCCCTCTCTCCTCAAGTTCCGGCCGCCGTCCTCGCAGGTGGTGAACAGAAGGTCCGAAATCGAATCGGTGACCACCCGGTTTATCTCCTCGGGCATGTCCCTGTCGAAGCTCCGCAGTCCGGCTTCCACGTGAGCCACCCTCACCCCCAGCTTTGCCGCTGCCAGGGCGCAGGCCAAAGTGGAATTGACGTCACCCACCACCATCACCAGATCCGGTTTGTGCTTCAGCAAGGTCCTTTCGAAGGAGATCAGAATCCTGGCTGTCTGGACGGCGTGAGACCCGGAGCCGACCTTCAGGTTCACCTCAGGGCAGGGTAATCCCAGATCGTCCAGAAATACTCCCGACATTCTCCGGTCGTAATGCTGACCGGTCAGGACGATCATGGGAGAGAATTCACCCGGATGTTTGAGCAGCTCGAAGAACACCGGAGCGATCTTCATGAAATTGGGCCTGGCACCTGCAACCAGCATTATCTTTTTCATAGCACCCAACCAGTTGGTTGTCTCTTCACTCTTACTTACAGCTAACGCGTATTCTCGGGCCTTAGACGGTTCGGTCAAAAAACGACGTCTGGCTTTGACCATTAGCGGGGTCACCAATCACCTCGCCGGGCACCGAGCGGGCCTGCCTGGTCAAGAGACGTAGGCGGGCTGCCGCTCTTCAGACCTTTCAACGGTCTCCGGGATCTGCTTTATCATCTTGCCAGCCTTAGTCTTACTCTTTTCCTCCCCGTCTCCGGAGTAATGGTAGTGATAGTAGTAGTGATAGGAGGCAAAGGCGCTTTTGACGTCTGTTCTGTTCAGAACCACCCCCATCACCTTCGCGTCTACGTTGTCCAGCAGACTCTTGGCCCTGGCCAATCCCTGCTGTGAAGTCTGTCCGGAGCTGGCCACCAGCACCACCCCGTCCAGAAGCAGCGAGAGGACCACCGCATCCGTCACCGCGATGATCGGGGGGGTGTCGAAGAGTATCATCTGGTACCTTCCTTTCAACTCGCCCACGAACCCCTTCATCTTCTCCGTGGCCATAAGCTCGGACGGGTTGGGGGGTATCGCTCCGCAGGTGACCAGGTCCAGGTTGTCCACCGGGGTCTTTTTGATTATACTTTCCAGATGCACATCGTCGGCAAGATGGTTGGTCACCCCCGGCTCCTGTTCGGCGCCGAATATCGAGTGCAGGATGGGGCGGCGGAAATCGGTGTCGAGAAGCACGGTCTTGGTTCCCATCTGTGAGAAGGCGATGGCCAGGTTTGCTGCCGTGGTCGATTTCCCCTCTCCCGGCCCCGCACTTGTGACCAAAAGAGACCCGGGGGGATCATCCAGATTCGAGAACTGGATGTTGGTTCTCAGGGTTCGGTATGCCTCTGACACCGGTGACTTGGGCGCGAAATGGGTTATCAGGTGAGAGGCCACCCTGGTGGCTTCCTGGTCGGCCCCGCCCTTGACGCTCTTTATCCGTCTTTTGTACTCCTGGGTCTCCCTGATTCTTGGCACATGTCCCAAGGCCACCAGTTTCAATGCCTCCACCTCTTCTATGGTCTTAACCGAGCTGTCGAGCGACTCTGAAAGAAGGGCCAAGCCCGCCCCCAGGAGAAGACCGAGCATTGCTCCCAGCAGCGCATTCAGTTTTCTGTTGGGCCTGATGGGAAACTCAGGCGGAACCGCCTTGTCCACGATTCTCACGTTTCCCATCTGTCCTGCCTCTTTTATTCGAGCCTCCTCATACTTTTCCTTCAGCATCAGGTATATGTTCTCGCCCGCCCTGGTGGACCTCTCCAGTCGGGCCAGCCTCAAGCTCTTCTCGGGAAGCCTGTTCATCCTGGCGTAAAACCTGTTTACGATCCTGCGCAGGCCGTCCGCCTTGGCGGAGAGCGATTGAATCTCAATCTCCAGACTGAGTATCGCGCCCAGAAGGTCCTGAGAGTATCCCAGCGGGTCCTTCAGGGTCAGATTGTGTGAGACCAACTGACCGGTTTCGCTGATCAGCTTGTTTTTGGTCTCCTTTATCCTGTTCAGAATCTGCTGCAGTTTCGGATGCGTCTCATCCACACCCTGAGAGACGTATTCGGCCCGCATGGCCTCCAGTTCCGCCATCTCGTTTCTCAGGTTTTGAATCACCGGGGTGGAGATCTGGGTGATCTCGTCTAACAGGTTACCCTTCCGCTCATCCAGTTGTGCCTTCATGAAAGCCAGCCGTTTCTGGTTGGATTCCAACTCGATTCTGGCTTCGTTGAAGAGCGACTCGAATTCGGCCAGCTGCTTGACCAGCTCCTTGGTCTTGTCCGGGAGGGCGGAGACCGCCTCGGTCTGCATGTATTCCTTCTGTGCCTCTTCCGCCAGAAGCAGGCTATCCCTGACGATGTTCAGTTGATCCTCCAGAAATCCCCTCACCTCCGAGATCTCTCCCCTGCTTATCTGAAGGCTCTTGCGGTGATATTCCGATGCGACCGCATTGGCCAGAAAAGCGGCCATCACCCGGTTGGGCGCGCTCATTTTGATGGAGATTATGTCTGTATCGCGGATAGGGGCAACGGTCAGATTATCCCGGATCACCCGGGTAAGCCGATCCTTGGTGGCGAGCGTTTCGCTCTTACCGACCGCCATCATTTCCAACGTCGTGCGGTGCGGCGAATCCAAAACCACCCTTACCACCTGCTCGGCCAGCGTACGGCTTCGGATGATCTCGACCTGGTTTCTCAACTTGCTGTCCGGCCTCATCATGGAGGACATGGCAAAGATGTGATCGTCCATCCCGCCCTCGTCCTCTATCATGATGGTGGTGCATGCTTGATAGACCGGCTTCATCAGAAACGAGAAAGCCACAGCCGATCCGGCAAGACAGATGAAGGTCGAGAGGATCAGCCATTTCCTTCGGGCCAGAATCCGCAGGTAGTCATTCAATGTGACTTGCTTCTCTTCGCTCTTGGTCACTTCTCTCTCCTTTTGTTTGTCGGCCAAACGGCGCGGCCTAGTCGGTCATCAGCTTCACCACGCTGGCGATCACGGCCACGTGGTAGACCACCCCCAGAACCTTTCCGAAGGAGACTTTCGATTTGGGAATGATGATGGTGTCTCCGGGTTTTATCTCGGGCAGGGTCCCGACTTCCCCATTCTTCAGGCAGCGGCTCAGGTTGATCACCCTGTTCTGCTTCTCGCCGTTGAAGTTTCGCAACAGTCTCACCTTGTCCAGTTTGGCTCCCTCCACCGGCCCGCCGGCAGCGGAAAGAACGCTGATTAAGTCGGTCCCGTCCGGGACGTACTGAGAGCCGGGCTGCTGTACCGCCCCCCACACGTTAACCTTCATCATCAGCTTGCTCTCGGTCCCCCTCTCCAAATAGTATTGGGAGGCGGTCTGCAAGCTCTGATTCGCCGAGTCGTCCTCGGCCTGGGCTGTGGAGACTCCCACGATCTGAAAGAACGCCAGGTAGACAACCAGTCCCAGCGCAAGAGCGTTTCTGTTACTTCTCATCCCAGTCCTCCTTTGGACAGATTTTGCCGCCGAATTGTGGTTTTGATCTTCAGTTATCTAAAGCTGCCCGACCTCCTTTTCTGTTGCTTTCCGCGGGTGGGTCGTGAGCATTTCTTCTCCATTCAGGATCCTTGAGGGGTTCTGCGTGACCAACTCGTCTGCTTTGGCCTTTCCCACCAACCGGCAGACTTCCGGGTAGGATTTGCGCAGGATGGCGATGGGGCGAGCGCGGGGATCGTGTGCATCGCTGGCCATGACGTCAACCAGGTTCTTCTCCAAGAGACGTTTCGCCGCCTTCCTGGGTGCGCTGCCGAAATGACCCAAAAGGCTCCCGGCGTTAATCTGCGTCAAGGCCCCAAGACGAATCAGGTCCTTGACGGCTTCAAACTGACTCTCCTCGGCTATGCTTCTTTCCGGATGCGCAATGATCGGAATTACTCCGTTCGACAGCAGGTCATTAACCAGCCGATGCAGGTTGGACGGGACGTGTCCCAAGGGAAGTTCGAGAAGCATGTATTTGTCGGTTTGGTTCAGGCTGAAGAAATCGAATTGACTCAGGGAGCATATGTCCTGACGGACGTAGATCTCGGATCCCAGGAGCAGCTTGACTTTCAGCTCCTCTCGCTCAACCCGGGAGACGACCAGCCGGAAGGTTCGGCTTATCCTCTCCCGGAGGGAACCGGAAACGTCCCCCAGAACGTGGGGGGTGGCGCAGATGACATCCACGCCGGCATCGATCGCCTGGCGGATCATCAGAAGGGAATCGTCGATGGTTTTGGCACCGTCGTCGATTTCGGGAAGAATGTGGGTATGGATGTCTATCATCGGGTACGGTTCACGGTTTTCCTGGTTATCAGCAGACCGGAAAGCAAGGGACTAACAACATACTTTCTGTTCTACCTCCATCTTTCAGGTCAAGATTCAATTGGCTGCGAGCCTCTGCAAATCGATGCTTGAAGGGACTGGGCAGTTTCTGCACACCTACTGCCCTGCGCCTGGGACCTGGGTGCAAAAAAGGAGTGTACAACCTCCGATTTTCTTGGTGCCTTTTTGGGCGCTTGCAGCATGGGACACCCTCGTTAACTTGTGTCGGCAGATACTGTGCAATTATGATGCAGCTTCGGTCGGTTTTGGAAAAATCAGGTATTCCCTGATAAGTCTCAGCGAGACAATGGAATCATGGGGCGATTAGCTTGGTCTTGGGGGCGTGGAAACAGCAAACCGGGGATGTGATCGTTCCGGGAGTGAGGAAAACATGGACGGCCGATAAGGAACTCCCATCCGGGTTACGTATTCCAGTCTGAATCGGGCGGTCGGAGCGAATCCGCCATCTCCGTACAATTCGGTATGCTGTCAGGCGAACCCGAGAGAAAGGGCGGTCTGCAACGTTGCCGAGGCCATCAGCTACGAGGCGGACGGGACGGTGGGCACGATACGGGAGCCTTTGATCCTCAGCACCAAAGGGATCGCCTTCGAGGTTATGGGGAACGTTCCGGCGAAGTTCAGCCTGTCGCAGAACTATCCCAACCCCTTCAACCCCATGACCACCATCGAGTACAGCCTGCCGGAGCAGTCGCAGGTGAAGCTCGAGGTATTCAACGTCCTGGGACAGAGGGTAAAAACCCTGGCCGACGTGGTTCAACCTGCCGGTCGTCATAGGATGGTTTGGGATGGAAAAGATGCTCAAGGCAAGGACGTGGCCAGCGGCATCTATTTCTACAGGCTGCAGGCCGGCGAGTTCACCGACTCAAAGAGGATGGTTATACTCAAGTAGCACCCCAGCCCGACCGGACAAGAGAAGAAGCCCCAGCCAGTAATCTGGCTGGGGCTTTTTCGTTCGTGAGCACAAACTCTCCTCAGATCCATTTCCACCGGATACACCCCGGACACAAATCAAAACCGCCAATCGCTAATCACTTGAGCAGAAGAAAGATGGTGTCACTCGGCTTCGGGCGGGCACCCCCGCGCGAGAAATGGATTTTGCGGGGATCGATTCGATGAACTGTTGGTTTGAGCCGTCAAACAGGGCAAAGAATTGTTAAAAACACACTTGACAAATCGAAGGGAAATGTGTTGACTAGGAATAATCGTACAGACTTGGTCCGTGATCGGTGTTGACGGATCGAAAGACAGGGGTCGTCCTGATGGATATTGGACAGAGAACTATTTCCTTCAGGTGCTTGAAAAATGCCGGTTTGCCGGCCGGGGCAGTCGGTGGGGTCCGTCGACCGGTTGTCTTCGCTTTGCTCCTGTATCTGGGATTTCACTTCTCTCTAATCGCCGCGCATGCGCAAGGGCCGGGTTTGTACAAGGACGGCAAGAAAGTACTTGATTTGTCAGAGATAATCGATTCCTCTTTCCAGGCTGCCAAGGCACCTCCGTTTCAGACGGAAACCGCCGGCATGAAACTGTATAGACGGGTTGTCGGGGAGAGAGTCCCGCATCAGGCTACGCCGCAGAAGGAGTACCTGCGCCTGGTCCTGAGATGCCGTGACATAGTTCAGAATATCACCTCTGATTATGGCAGCGGATCATTGCCCGCCGGTGAGGTCGATCAACTGCTTGCCCTGGAAGAAGAGCTGTCTCTGGCCAATCAGAGGCTACTTCAGAGGTTCGCTGAAATCGAGGCGAGTCTGAAAGATGGCGGGTACCCTGCGGATAAGATTGACCGCCACACTGAAATGGTTGAGCATCATTCCCTCGCCGCCGATCATCTGTTGAGCCTATTGGCGAATCTCCGAGCAGCTTATGCCGCCGGGGCCGAGTCGGATTTGGAGAGCCTGCTGGAAGGCTTACGTCAATATTTCATTGACAACATATTTCAGCCCGATCCCCCTCTGCTCAACTCTCAGCCGTTGCCGGTGATGATGGAGGTCAAGAAAACCCCAATTGTTGAGGATCAACTCCCGTCAGCCATTCCTTATCCGATTGTATCCAAAGACGGCCCCGATCCGGCCGACCTGGATTCTACCATCGACGTGCAATTCACTGATGATGTTATCGCCATGGCTGATTCACTGAACAACTCTCCGGTTGAGATGTACAATTTCGTAAGAGACAACTTTGAATTCGAACCGTACCTGGGTTCGCGAAAAGGATCCCAACAGACCCTCACTCACAGGCGCGGTAATGACTACGATCAGGCCTCACTTCTTATCGCCCTGCTGCGGGTATCGGGAATCCCGGCACGATACGCCACCGGGACCATCAAAATGACCATCGATCAAGCCACCAACTGGTTGGGCATCGACCACAAGATAAATGCAGCAAGCATACTGGCCACCGCCGGAATGGAGGCCGTGCTTTACATCGTGGGCTCGGACACCGTGGCAATTAGCTGCCGGCGCGTCTGGGTGGAGGCCTGGGTTCCGTTCATAAACTATCGTGGCGCCATCAACGACAGCGTCGGGTTCATGTGGGTGCCCATGGATCCGACTTTCAAGCAGTACTCCTACCAACCGGGCCTTAACCTGCCGGCGGAGATAGGTTTTGACGCCGAGGCCTTCGTGAACGACTATATCTCCACCTTCCACTCGGAGACGCCGGTGGAATTGTTCAGGCAAATGCTGCTTGATTCTGCGGCCGTATATCACCCGGGGGCGGATTATGAAGACTTGATAACAATGCGAAGCGTAATAAAGGAGACCGATGGAATTCTGCCCGGCACTCTTCCTTATACGCTTATGTCGATGGACAGCACCTTCTCGGAGATTGCATCTGCTAAGAGGTATTATATCGAATTCCACCTTTATGACGGCTCCGGGATGGATCTGGATTATACCACCAGCCTGCCGGAGATCGCAGAGAAGCAGGTGACCATATCATATGTGGGCGCGACCCCGGCCGACCAGGAGATCATCGACACCTCCGGAGGGATTTTCAACGTGGATCTTCCTTATCTGGTTGATCTGAAGCCGGTGTTGAAGATTGACGGCTGCGAGGTGGCACTCGCCACCGGCGACGTGATGATGGGGACCACCCATTATTCGGACATGCACTTCACCCCACCGACCGGAGCGTCCAATCAGGTGCCCACCGTCTCCAATGTAATCATTGCCGGCAATTATCAGGGGATCGGTATCGACACCGAGGATGCCCTTCCCTCCTTCTGGGAGCTCCCTGAGACCTCCTGCGACGAGGAGTATTTGGGCCAGGAGGTACACCAGACTGCCCTGACCTATTTGAACAACGTTGACGTGGCCGGAGACGAGTTGTCTGACCTGATGCACCTGGTGGTCACCAACGACGTATCCGAGGCGATTGTGGGAAACACCATAAGGGTCCTTTTCAGCGGAGGATTGCCGGTGTCCTTCGAATGGACCGGGATGATCGTGGATGCAGACCGGAAGATCATCGGGCCGTTCTCGGTCGATGGAGTTGATAATGCGTGTGATTACATGCGTTTGGGCGGCGCTGATGGCTCGATTCAGGAAAACGTGCTGTTTGAGACCAGATTCGAAGAAGAGGCCATATCGGCGATAAAGATACTGGAGTTGGCCAGCGACTCGGGAATAACCATCTGCGAGATCACCATCAGTATCGCGGCCGACTGCCCGGGAATCGACCAACCTTCTCACGTTATTACTGCGATCAATAATGCCTTGGCCCAGGGGCGTCACATTATCATTCCAGAGAGAGGATTCACCTATTATAACTGGACCGGCACCGGCTGGATTAACATTGACCCGACAACCTGCGCTGCCGGCTACATTATCTCCGGTGGCCACAACGGCGGCGCCACAGTGCAGGAGTGGGATATAACCATCCCGGACTTGTTCTGCATTCAGCCTATTGGACCGGTCACGGTCACGCCGTCGGCAACCGGTGATTTTTATTGTGCTGAAAACACCGCAAAATGGACCTTTACGGTCCCGACCATAAAATACTGGGGTAAGGATGAGGACGACAATTGCCAGCTTTTGAAGAGCGAATCCAAGGATTTCCCGGTGAAGTATACGATCAAATATATCGCTGACAACTGGGGTCCGGGTGAGTATACCTTCAGGTGCGGTTCGTACACGATCGAATGTGGCTGTACGATGGTACAGAAGCAGGTGACGATTGTGAAAATTGAATTTCCTCCAGACGATTTCGCGATCTGCAAGGAAGGAAGCCGGGCAATGGAAGTTGTTGTAACCCCAGAGAGCGCGCCGGTAACGTTTGAGAGCGCGGACCCCACCATAGCAACCGTATCAGGATCACCTCCATCGTTGGATGTTTCCGGCCTTGACTTAGGCGACACTGAGGCGAGGGCTCTACTTCAGGGGCAGGAATGCACGGAAAAGAGCATAAGGGTTGTGGATGTTGGATTGGGCTTTCGAACTTCAGCCATGGGAACCCCTAAGTTAGTGGATCCCTTGGACCCCGCCACAGATGTTCGTATAGGAGTTATCAGGGGAGACAACATAATCTTTGAAGCGATTTCGACCCCGGAGGTAACGCTGGAGGATGACCAGCAAAACTGGTCCGGTGTGCAGGAAGGAACAGGACCCGAATTGTCGGTCACGTTCGATGGCACGGGGACTCTTAACGAAGCCCTGGCAGTAGATGGCGTCACGAGGACAGCTACGATCAGCTCGGTTGACGTTCCTTGGCCCCCCGAGTGGGTGTGGGCGATACTACATCCGTTTTCTGCCTTAGAGGCTCGTGATCTTGCTGAGGAGGCAATTGAGTGGGTAGAAAGCAATCAGGACGTGCTGGGGCCTCCTGTTGACAATAACAGGTCAAATGCAGCCCGACATGCTTATTGGAACGTATTGATGACCGTGGAAATGGATGCCGCAACGGCCGAAGGGGCTGCTACTGCGCACGAACGGACAAATCTGGATGAAGGTGCGCCACATAACTCAACTGTAATGGACATGGAAAACAATGCGCGGGGACGAGAGGTAGGTGGCGGGTTGCCGCCTGACCCAACCCGCGCTGACTGCCAAAATGCTGTTATAAATGCGTTAGACTCGGGCACATTGACAATACTCGACGATACGGCAAACACAAACGGAGCTGGCTTACTAAAGCCTTCAAATCAATAGACGGAAGGAAGGACATGTTCAAGAAAGCTCTTCTGTTGGTGGTTGTGGTAAATCTCCTGATGAGTGGGGCCATCGCTGATGAAACCATGAAACAGCGGGTGCATATGCCAGAAGGTTTTCAAGGAATTTATCTGGAGATGCCTATCCCACGATTACTAAGAATACGCCCGCAGGCGAACGTGGGACCCATGAGTAGACGCTCTCCGGGTGAGGAACTAGATACGACAAAGCTGAACCAATCCCTACAAGAGTTCATTGAAAAGGACCCCGTGTTTGGACTGAATCTGTTCGCAGTGTATCGTTTTGGAGATGGAAAACTAAGAAGTCTGCTTCTTATCTGGAGAGGGGACATAAACCAGATAAGAAAACACCGCAGTGATTTTGTGTCATCGTGTACTGAGAGATGGGGGAAGGACTATCAAAAGAGGACGCTGAAACTTGAGCCCGAAACGAAAAGGGAGCATCTGGTGCCTGTTTTCGTATGGCAGAAGGCAGATACGATGATCACTGCCCTCTGCACATCAGAATACGAAGACAAACCTTTAGAACAGGGTGTTTTCATGGTAAATGTGTTTACAACAGCTGTTAAAGAAATCTTCGACGTTTTCGCTGGAGAGAGAGTTGAAGAAAGCGTTCGTGATAAGTTGTTTCTAGAGATTGGAGTGGTTCCACAGGATACAGGAGCCACAGACAAGGAGTAAGGAGGGAGGTATGATGATAGTGTGCTCCTGCCTCGAAGAAATTCCAAACGAGCATGCACCGACTGGTCCGCTTCCGCAATCCGGGGGCAGTCCAGGTAACTATGTTGTCACAATGACAGGAAAACTGCAAGTTGGAGCCGGTATATGAAGAGTCGTGGGCTGTTTATTCTAAGTCTCTGTTTGTCGATCACCTGGCTGCCGGGCGTCTTTGCCGATTCCGTAAGTGCGCAGGAACCAGCAATAAACGATGGGGCTAATTGGCTCGTGGCAAACCAAGACATATCAGGTTTCTGGGGGACGGACAAAAAGACCCAATTCCGCGACGCAACCGCGGTCCTAGATGTTCTCAGGAGGCTAGACGCTGACACGGCTGTCATTAACAATGGTCTACAAGCCATTCATAGCACGCCACCCCACTCTTCCGATTATTCCGCGCGAAAAATCATCGCCCTGTCTGGGGGAAGTATTGTGGCGCCCTATTTGCTTGACAGCCTGGCAAATATGCAGAATGACAACGGGGGATGGGGCTACCAGAAGGGTTATGGCAGCAATGATCTTGAAACGGCGCTGGCTCTGAGGGCGTTGAAGAGGGCAGCATATTCTAACACGACTAAGCTTGGAATGGGCGTGAGCTACCTTACCTCCCAGCAGAATGCCGACAACGGATGGACATTTGCAGCGGACGACTCAAGCCAGGTGTTCTACACAGCTCACGTCATTATCGCCCTAGCGATGCTTGAGGGTGACTTTGGCGTAACCGATCAGATTCAAGGCGCTGTAAACTGGCTAAGGACTCGGCCTCATGGAGACGGAGGATTTGGCACCGGCGGTATGAGCAACCCTTACGAGACCGGGCTAGCGCTGGCGGCCATGGCAAAAGGCGATCCGTCTGCTTCTGAAATCACGGACGCCTGGAGTTATCTTGAGGCCACCCAATTAGGAAACGGCAGTTGGAACGATGATGCCTACAGCACCGCTATGGCCATATATGGTCTGATGCACATTGCTCCGGACTTGGCGGTTGGCTCCTCAGATATCGTCCTGTCCAATCCCACACCATCCGATTCTGAACTGGTGATTATATCCGCAACGGTCCACAACCGCGGTGTTCTTGATGCGGACAGCATTCTGGTCCAGGTTTTCGATGGTGATCCTGAACTCGGCGGGACACAGATCGGCACCGATGTGACGATCTTCAGTCTTGCTTCCGGCGGCGACAGCACGATACAGGTTGAGTGGAACACCTATCTACTGGGTGGTAATCACGATATCTATGTTCTTTTAGATCCCTTCAACGAGATCCCTGAGCCGGACAAGCTCAATAACGTTGCAATGAAATCGGTGCATGTGTATTTTCCGGCCGATTTGCTCATCGACGACGACGGAATCGTGTTCGACCCGCCGGAACCGGAAGCGGCAGAGCAGGTCATAATCAGAACCACCGTAAAGAACGCGGGAGAAGTCACAGCGACCGACATCTCCCTGCAAGTATGGGATGGCCATCCCGAGGCGGGCGGGATCCCGCTTATGGGATCACCATATGTAATCTCCTCCATCAATCCTGGTTCGCAGTTTACGCTCAACCTGAACATGGGCGGTTACTTCTCCAGCGAGGGGCCCTACGGCATTTATGCCTGTGCCGACCTGGACAACACAATCAGAGAAATAAGTGAATTTAACAACTGTAATTTCGACACCCTCTGGGTGGGGCCCCAACCATACCCGGTGGGCTTGTACACAGGACTGAATCTGTTGGGTTTGCCCTCAACACCGGAGGATGCGCCGACCTCATTTACGATCATACCCCAGATTCCCAACTGCAACGAGATCGATGGGTGGGACCGAATCTCGCAAATGTGGATCAGTGCCGTGGATGTCGGCGGAGGTACGATTGTTGGCGACGATTTTACCATTGAACTACGGGATGGTTTCTTTGCCCGGGTAGGCCTACCGGGCCTTGCTACTTTCTTGGGAAGGTGGGTGACCGAACATGGGAGCACCTATTTAGAACAGGGTCTCGATATGGTATCCATACCCAACGGGGATGCATGCTATACCGGATTCACCCTGATTGGCGACATCGGTACCTGTGTGGAGGCGCATTCCTGGGACGGCAGCCTGCAAGCATGGATATCTGCCATCAAGATCGGTGAAGGCGAATTCGCCGGGGAGGATTTTGCGGTCACCCAAGGCTACGGGTATTTCGTGAAAGTGGATGCCGCAGGTGATTGGACCACCAGAACCTGCGATACGATTACGATTCTGCCGGATTTGTTGGTTACTGAAGATGATATCTGGCTTAATCCAAATCCGGTGCCGTCCGGTGACACCGTGGGGATTTTTGTTAATATCGACAACATAGGGCTCGATACGGCCTATTCACCTCGGTTGGACATTTATATGGGAGACCCGGATGAGGGCGGAACGCCCCTGGCAACAGGAGCCCTGCCAGTCAATATCCCCCCCGGAGGGTCCAGCGGCTACTACGGGAATTACTTCGTATTTGGGGGATCAGGCTATGTGGACATATACGGGATAGCGGACATGTATAACACCATCGAGGAATTGGATGAGAACAACAACCGAGCTTACAAGACTCTTCAGATAACTCCATCGATATTCGCCTCAGCTGTGTGGTCCGACGGGAGCACACAAACCTGCTTGAGTCTGGCCGGGCCATTTGATCATGCAAGAAACAGATCCTTAAGACACAATCCTGAACTCATGCCGGCTCCCGTTCAACTAAGCCCTTTGCTTTCGGTATCGGAGGAAGTCCCGGTCGCGAACAGGTCGGCCAAAACCTCCTTCTCTGGCGGGGCAACAAGAATCGAGAATGTTATCACTGGAAATCAGAGCAGTTCCTCTGTGACCATCACCTGGACCACCGATGGGCTCGCTGACGGATGCATCAATTATGGCGTCACGCCGGCCTTGGGCTACAAAAAATGTGAGGACGGACCTGGTTGCGAAATACACGTGGTGGTGCTGGAAAACCTGACGGTGAATACGCCTTATTACTTCGAAATAGTCTCCGGTGGAATTGCCGATGATAACGGGGGTGACTATCACTTATTCACTACCACCAAGCCCGGCGCGGGTGTGCCTGCCATCGTCTATGGGCGGGTCAGTAAAGCGGGTACGGATTTGCCGGCCGGCAATGTATTGGTTTCCGGCAGTCTGAAGCGCGGAGAAATGAGCTCGTATCCTTTGATCGGCGTGACGAATTCAGATGGCCTGTGGCTCCTGAACCTGGGCAATTTTAAGAATCCAGTCTCCGGTAACGTCCTGGCTTGCGAAATCGGAGATACGATTTTCCTGCAGGTTCTGGGCGGAAGTGAGGGCCAAGGCGCGGATACGATAGCGATCTCGGGGATCAGCCCTCAGGATTGTGGAGATCAACAAATCGGCACCAGCACCGGCGTGGACGAGCCAGCCGGCCCGACGGCCGGACCCCTGCCAGATCACTTTTATCTCTCAGCCAACTATCCGAATCCATTCAATCTGGGTACGATCATCGAATTCGGGCTGCCGGTCGCCGGTCATGTCGAGCTGTCGATCTATAACGTCGTTGGTCAAAAGGTAATAACTCTTCTTGATCAGGATTACCAGGCGGGGAATCACGTGGTCAGATGGAATGGTCAGAATGCTGACGGACGGACGGTTTCCTCGGGAATCTACTTTTACCGGGTCAGGTCGGGAGAATTCGCGCAGATAAGAAAGATGGTGCTGCTGAAATAGATGTCGACGAAGGTTTCAATGCTGGAGACGGTGCTTTAGAGACTGTCTCCTGTCGGTGTCGGGGCGGGGTCTAATCTTGAAACTTTAGGCAAGTCGTGGCGCATGGCAAGGGCGGCACGAATGGGAGATCGTGCCGAGGCGTGAAGGAGTGACGGATGAGCAAATGGAGAATGGTTTCGGCGCTCCCGATTCTAGCTGGTTTGCTGATCGGCTTAGCCTTTTCGTTCGCTGTCGGCCAGATCTCCAACGTACAGGTTTCGAATGTCACCAGTTCGTCTGCTACCATAACGTGGATCACCTCGGACACGACGGACGGCTGCGTAAATTACGGTCTCACCACCGCACTAGGAGACACGAGCTGCGACCCAAGGCCGGATGACGATGTCCACCAGGTGATGATCACGGGCTTGTCTGCTGAGACCACTTACTATTATGAAGTAATCTCAGGGGGGATAACTGATGACAACGGGGGCGCCTATTACACCTTCATCACCACCGACGTGGGGAGCGGAATTCCCTACGTGGTGTTCGGCTATGTGCAGTTACACAATGGGACAAGTCCCGGAACAGCGACGATTATCAGCGCTCAGGTCAGATCAAACGGCAGTGCTTCCTCTCCCCTATCTGACCTGACCAATACTGAGGGCGCCTGGTCTTTGAATTTAGGAAATCTTAAGAACCTTGCGGACGGCACGGTCCTCTCTTACGACACTGGCGACAGCATCTTCATTGATGCACAGGGTGCTGCGGATGGAATTGGGCAGGATACGACCACGGTTTCGGGATCAAGCCCGCAGTACGCCGGAACTATCCTTTTCCCTGACCGGGCACCCATTTTAGACGCCATTGGCTCGCAACTGGTGACCGAGGGAGACACGCTGGAATTCGGCGTGAGTGCCTGGGATGCGGACGGCGATTCGATCATATTGTCAGCCGAGAACAGACCAGCCAATTCCAGCTTCACAGATTCCGGCAGCGGCGCCGGCTGGTTCGCTTTCACGCCTTCGTTCACCCAAGCGGACACATACTACGTAACTTTTATTTCCTCGGACGGATGGCTGGCGGATTCGGAGATGGTGGAGATAATCGTTGCCGAGGCGGGGAATCAGCCGCCGGTTCTGGATTCCATCGGGTCCAAAAGCGTGATGGAGGGCGACACTCTGGAGTTTGGGATACATGCATCGGACGTCGATTTGGATTCAATCGTCCTGGATACTCTGAATGTGCCTTTGAATGCGACGTTTATAGATTCGGGCAACGGAGGGGGCTCGTTTACCTTTAATCCTGACTTCGCTCAGGCGGACACCTACTATGTAACCTTCGTTGCCGAGGATACAGTCGGAGCGACAGACTCGGAGGTTGTGGAGATAGTCGTGTACAACGTCAACCGGCCCCCGGTTTTGCTTTTGGATCCCTCAATTGACAGCACAGACGTGGCTGCAGGTGACACCTTGGCTTTACATCTCTGGGCCACGGATCCTGATGCTCAGAGCCTTGACTTAAGCACGGACATTCTGCCCACCAATTCGGATTTTTACGACAGCGGAGACGGAGGGGGTCTTTTCAGGTTCTACCCCAGGCACATGCAGGAGGATTCAGTATATCATGTCACCTTCATTGCCTCCGACATCTTCCTCGCTGACAGCCAAACCGTTGCCATGAAAGTGGTAATCACCCATGTTCCTGGCGACGCCAACGGAGACGGATCAGTAAACGTTGGCGATGTGGTCTATTTGGTTAGCTATCTCTACAGGAATGGTCCTGCTCCTTCCCCTGAAGATGCCGGAGATGCTAATTGCGATGGGCCAATCAATGTGGGTGACGTGGTGTACCTGGTTAGCTATCTTTACAGAGACGGACCGCCACCAGGTTGCTAGGATCTTGCGATACTGGCAAGCGCTCGCCAAAAACGTGATGACCCCGGCTCTAGGTGGGCTGGGGTTTCTGTCAAGGAACGGTGTTTCAGTCTGCAAATTGATTTCCCCGAAAAGCCGACGTCAAGGCATAAGTCCCTGGATTGCTCATCGGGAAGGAGAAATCCGAGCTGCTACACCCAGGTCCCCCGGGTACGGATTGCCCGCGAGACTCGTTGGTCGACGGACACAAAAAGGATGCAAACCGGATACACTCCAGTGCGGACTTAATTCCCCCCTCTCGTAACTCCTTGGGTTATAATAGCGGGGGCAGGATTTGAACCTGCGACCTTCGGGTTATGAGCGACTGAAAGCCATTTTCTAAGTTCTTGACAGGTGGGCTATTACGAAGACAGACAAGAAGTTGCGACTTCGTGATAGCCCACCAAAACCTGCGAAAAACCACCAAAATCCAACCCTGATTGAAACAAAACTGAAACAGAATGAAGAAACCTAACTTCTTGGTTTCGAATGCCCCTCCATTTTCGGAATTTCGAGACATTGAAGCGCCGAGGTGTATTCGATTTGAAACAAAAACGAAACAGGGTGTAAGCCGGAGCTTGGGGCTTGCTACAGTAAGCAGCGCGCCGAACTCAGAAAAACTACTGGAATCAGTAGCGGTTTGAAACAAAATTGAAACAGGACAACAGGGCCAGTTCCTCGGACCTCTTGCCTGTTTAGCTACTTCACTTACACATCCGTCTCAAATTCAGGGTGGTTTTTCGCTAACCACTCTTTGACCAGGCTGCCTAATTCTCGGGCAAACTTGATGGCTTCCTCGACCTCGAGTTCAGATACAGTCCCAGCGACATCATAGGAGCTGGTATGCCTTTTCTTTCTGAATCGATGGAACTTAGCAATAAGATTGGCGTCAGCACCAATGGTATGTTTGAGTGACTCGATCAATCTTTCATGATGACCTTCTCCTGCAGTCCGGTATCCGCGAACATTGAGAGCAATGGTGGCACATCGCAAAGCGGCGTTGTAAGCCATAGAGAGTCTCCAGTCAAGGCTGATATCAGATACACCGGCATCACGCAAATCTCTCTTGGCAATCTGAAATAGCTGCTTAATCTCTTCAGGACCCGTTTTGTGGCTTTTAAGCCATTTACTCTTTAGCCAATCTTGCAAGGTCATTTTCGCTGCCAATCAAGTAGATCAGGTTCGATTTCAGCACGGACCTTAGGAAGTGATTCTTTCGCCTGATCTTCTGCTTGAATTCCTCGGTCGGGTAGAGACTAGTATTGATCTCCCGCATTGTCTGTTTTTCAACCTTATCGATTGCCTCAGACAGGCTATCAAAGCTTATCTTACCGATGACGAGAAGGTCAACGTCGCTTTTCGCCGTTTCCTCCTCGCTGGCAATCGAACCGTAAATAACGGCAACGTCTATCCTCTTCTTCAGAGGCAACAGAGCGTCCCTTAAGACATCTACTAGTCCAAATGTCTTGAGGACTATCCTTCTCAGCTCCTCGTAAATCGGATTGGACTTGTTAACCGAATAGTACGTCTGATTCCCTTTCGTCTCCAGTTCCAGTATTCCGGTTTGGGTCAGGCTCTTTAGTTCCCTCTGAATGATTCCCTGTTTGGTGCCGGTTAGTTTCAGCACCTCCCGGAAGTAGAATTGCCTGTCCGGATGCATGAAGAACAGAGAGAGTATCTTGCGTCTTGTGCCAGGAAACAAAGCTCTCATGTCGCTCTCCTCTGTACCCTAGTTAGGTACAATTGTACCTAAAAAGGGTACACTTGTCAAGAGGAAAAACCAATCTCAAGATTATGATCACGAGATGCTGCTGTCGATGATCTCTTTCGGACCTGACTCATCAAGTAATCACAGTCTTCGTCTCCAGCCAAGTCAACCTGTGCATTGGGCCACAAGAGACGTTTTCCCCGTCTTGTCGTCCTCGCTCGACACGGTTTCTCTTATTTTGAAACCAAAACCAACACGTGCCTTTGTCAATGAAAAAGAGGGAAGGATGAGCATAGTTACTTCGTACCCGTGCGAAACATAGAAAGACCCCCTCCTGTTTGAACAATACAGAGCCTTCGCGCACTAAGCGCGACGGCAGACGCTTCTTTACAATGAGTTAGGACCGAACTGTTTCACCCTTGCTACATGCCTGTTTTCTCTCAAGAGGTAAACCGTTTCTCCTCCTGCTTTGTCCAACTGCCAGATACGCAGAAAGGGAATCCCCTCATCCATGAACTGAGGAGCTCCCCTTGGACAAAGCAGAGTTCCATCTCTGCTACTCAACTAATTACGCCCCCTCTACCCTGTTGAATTGGCCCGCGGGAATACCGAACTGGGGTGACCTCTTCAACACTTAAGGCTCGCCGCAGTTAGGTTTTCGTTTCTCGTAACGGAGGGGGAAGGTCTCTTGCTGAAAGGGCCTTCCCCTTTTCGAAATCAGACTACTTAACCACCTCCTGTAGATAGACAGGTCTGGCGATCTCGGTTGTTCCGGCGACAGATTTCGCCACACGAAACTCTCCGGACGCTACGGGGCCTGTCAGCGGCGGGGGGCCGCCTCTGTAAAGATAATTGATCAGAAGCACCACATCCCCAATCTCAATAACGTCATCCCTGTTGGCATCACCCAGTATTGAGATTGAAGGCTCTGGTCCATTCCTGTACAGATAGTTTATCAGGTAGACCACATCCGCCAGATCAATCACCCTATCTAGGTTCACATCTCCTAAGAGATAAGCCTGAGAAAAGCTCACCAAACCCAAGGATGGAACGTCGGGTTGGTGAAAGATCTCTTGCTCAATCTGCAAGATAGTCGAGGCACCCCAATAGTTGTAAGTGGCATCGATGTCATCGTTGCAGTATTCTAAGTAGAGCTCGGAGCTGTCGTTATCATAGATGAGATTATAGAGGGCAGAGTCACTGCCGATGGTCACCAGCACATCCTCCGTTGTGTCCGCCGCAGACTCATTCAACACTATCCCCACCCAGTTGTTGACTATCTGATTGTTGGTGAGATTTCCCCTGACATCTCCCGCTCCCCAATCCGTGTAATTGGAGATATAGAAACCTAGTGCTTGGGGGAGGCCGCGGCCATCGAATAGGTTACCATCTACGGTGTTGAAGCCACTCCCCAGCCCATACATCACCATCCCGTACCTGCAGCCCAGGACAGTGTCGTTAGAGGTGCCCACTTCCGCGTTAATTGCGATAGTTTGAATACCTTGATTCGAATCGGTGATCTTGTTGCTCACCAGATATGTGGGCTGATCGTTTCCGTTAACCCCAATTCCTAATTCACAGCTGTCAGCCGAATTGAAGCTGACATCTCCGTCTGAGGCATGCTGCAAGAATATTCCATAGGAGGCTACTCCGATCCGGTTATTGGTGATCGTTCCGCTGGCACCCCACAGCATGATTCCGGCGGATTGCATTGATACACCGGCAGCATTGTGTACGGTGTTGCCGGTAATTTCAATGCCTGAAACAGAGCCCTGGGCTGAAGGATAGATAGCCCTCAGATAAACGTTGTTCACGGAGCAGTTCCTTACCTTCAGATTGTCCCAGTCGCCCAAGGTATGATTGGAGATGATCCCGTTGCGAGCGTCCAGAGTGCCGACGGGTGTCAGCGTGGGGTTGTCTCCATCAAAGGTGAATCCGTCAATGAGGACGTTATCTGCTTGCACCACCACCATCTGTGAACCCTGGAACGAGGGGCCTGAAGGTGGCCCCACGTGGGAAGAATCGGTATAGACCAAAACCGAGTCCCGACCTTCTCCCAGCAGAGCCAGACCTCTGTCGATCACGATATTCTCGACATATGTGCCCGGCAATACCCTCACCGAATCTGCTTCACTGGCAGAGTCAATCCCCTCCTGGATCGCGCCCGTGGTATCCACGAGATAGGTCATGGGAGTGGTGCCTACCGCATATCCCAGCCAGGGACTGTAAGCCACATTTTCAGTTATCGCATCCCCAGTCCCAAAGTTCTTGCTACCGCTGGCTACCAGCTCGGCTTTTCTGCCGAATCTCATGTCAACACTTTCCTCGGGAGTGGATGGCAGAGCCGATACATCCTCGCTGGCAAACTCTGCACCAGTCGCAGGACCCCAGTAGTCTCCCCACCAGTTGGCAGGGGCATTTAGAAAGCTCGCCTCCTGGTTTACCGCCCCATATTTGATGTTCCCGGCAATATCATTCCGACTGATCTGAGCTTGAGCGGCTGATCCGTCCTCGACCCAGACACCATAATCGTTGTCGTGAATGTAAGAATTCATCACGGTGAGAGTGGTAGGTACGCCGTAACCGTAGCTCATTATGCCGACTGAAGCCCACTCGGGATCGGGATGGAGGTTCCGACTGTTGAAAACCTCGGTATTGCTCACCTCGACAGTTGCACCATAGTCTGCCTCAACGGCGTTGGTAAGCCTGAGGGAATCGTCGAGCACCGGAGCTTCCACCACGCAGTCTGTGATATGTCCCGAGACATTAGCTCCATAGTAGAAGATTCCGCCCTTGCCGAAGCTTCGGACGGTGTCCTGAGTGAGGTGGAAGATAGAGTTTCCCCAGATTCCTATGGCACAGCCATTGGACCACTCGGTGACGTTGTTCGGGGAAATAACACCTTCAGTGAAATTGCCTCTTGTATCCTCGACGATAACTCCATACCTGGGAGTGCCGGACGGAGGTCCCTGTACTTCTATTCCTGTTAGATTTACGCCAAGAGAGCTCTTGAGAAAGACTATCGTCGTCCGGTCTCCATAAGCTGTCGATACCGTCTGATTGCCGGTCACTACCGCGCCACTTTGCCCCTCGACACTCACCGATTTCGAATCGACAGTGAACGGTGCGTAGATGCCAGCCGCCACGTTGACCGTGCCCCCGAAAGCCACCGAGTCCACTCCATCCTCAATCCTGTCAAAGTGGTCGTATCCCCACCCCGGGGTGGAAGAATTGAAATCATCGTCCACCCAGACCTGGGTAGGTGGAGAGACAGGGTGAGCCGACAAGGCAGAGTAGCTCACGGACTTTCCCGAGTCATTGGCCCAGAGTTGGACTATCAGGTGAGCGGCCGAAAAGTCCTCTTCACCACTGGTATCGTAGCCGCTCCACCAGCCGGGCGTCTGGGGGGTGCCATAAACGTGATCACTCTCCACTAGAATTCCGTTCACGTAGAGATCCGCTGTGCCGCCTATGCCACCCAGATTAGGCTTAAAAACCACCTGGAGGCTGTAAGAGGTTGCCCACGTCAAGGACACCATATCCCCTTCCTCTTGATAATCTTGGATCTGAGCCCAGCTCCAATCCCCACCGGAGGTCCAGGTGTAAAAGAGCATGTAAGCACCCTGGTTGAACCAGTCCTCAGGCTCGGTGGGATGATTGTCCATTATGAAGTCGTACTGTCTGTCGGTAAGAAATCCGACTTCCAGGTAGGCGTCGTGAAGCGATATTCCGGAGATGACTCCACTTATCACTACCGTGTCGTTCTGCGCATCTATTGTCGAGCTTGTCCATTCGCCGTCCCAGTAGCCACCGAACCAGGTGCAATACTTGTTATTGGTCAAAGAACCGTCGGGCAGCGAAATCGACTGAGCTAAAATCGAATTAGAGGAGATTAGCGAAAGACTAAGGACAGTGAGGAAGGCCCAAACCAAAACTGTTTTCCAATTCATTTTGATACCCCTTCTTAAGGTGTGACAGATAATTTAGCCAACCGAACAAGAGAGAAAAGCAATACCATAGGCTCCTCCTTCGCCAACTGTTCGAAAAACGGAATTGATCAGGCAAATGCATTTCAGACTGCTTGGGCAAATCATGAGGAAACTAATCCTCTATCCTCCCCTCGTTGGCGCGAATGACAGTCAGACTGCATGGCCAGACAGCATGTCAGTACTTATACTAACTACATCATACCCTGTGGCCCCCCCGGCAGGCTTCCGGCAAGTGACGGCCAAGCCTTCTGCGGACAAGCTATCTGGCGGACATGGACAGCCGCATTGATTCTCGAGACCTCAACCATTACTCAATATGCAAATAATATAGATTACGGATCATAAATGTCAAGCTTTTTCTTTATTCAAAACATTAAATCCACTTTCCACCAGCTGGCAACCATGTAACAGCAGCCTCAATCTCCTGCAAGGACAATCCATATCGCTGGTATATCTCGAGGGAGAAAAAGAACTTACCTCTTTTGATCAGAGGTTGCACACGATCGATCCAGGCGTGTTCTTGGCCCGGCAGCCAGTCCTGCTCTTTTGGATCGACGATACGGCAACTGGTTTCAAAGGACTCCTCGATCACACTTTGGAGAGGACTTATCTTTCTAGGCAGGAGATAGAAAAGGGCTCCTCCCACAATACTGCGATGGGACCCTCTCTGTCTAAAAGCGACCAGCAATGCTATCTCGCCGAGATAAATGCAGACCCTCTGAGGCCTTGGGGAACAACATCCGCTGGTTCACTAATCGGTCATAGCGCTACGGGGATTTCACCGATAAGGTACCCGATCCGTTTCAGGGTCAGACTTAGTACCTTGGGAGCCAAGCGATTGGCCGCAAGACGTCGGGCCTGATTGAAACCAAGTTGATAGGGCCAGGCAGAGGTCACGACAGGTCCCCGGCGTCGGAGGAAGGAATCTCTTGACGGGTGGATAGATTTCAAGTCGAGGAGGGGAGCCCAGAGGGCTCCTGCAATCGAGGCGGTAGATAAAGGTCTCGTGGAGGAGTTAGTTCCGTCTAAGCTCCCTCCTGTGTCCTTAGTACGACTCGGTGACAGACACGGTTTGAGGGTTATGTCCTATATTTCCTGTAAAAGTTGGTAGCGCGAGGCCGTGGTTGAGTTAGATTCAACCGAGAGATTGAGAACTTAAGAGAAGGAGACCTCGCGCATGAAGAAGGTAACACCGAGTG
>Ga0180436_10000382_pt1 | contig 46383 bp, 32 predicted proteins | sample SS_ome_2_FD_132434 | JGI IMG/M metagenome (GOLD analysis project Ga0180436, IMG submission 132434) | Hypersaline lake sediment archaeal communities from the Salton Sea, California, USA - SS_3_S_2 metaG | ecosystem: Environmental > Aquatic > Non-marine Saline and Alkaline > Hypersaline >...
GCCCAGGCCGGGACCGGGATAGAAGGGCATGAAGCCAAACGGCTTCGTCGCGGCGGCATCGATCACTTCCCAGACGTTCAAGCCCATGCGGTCGCACAACAGCGCCATCTCGTTGGCGAGCGCGATATTGACGCTGCGAAACGTATTCTCGAGCAGTTTGACCATTTCTGCCACGCGCGGAGAGGAGACCGGCACGACCTGCTCCACCGTCGCTTCGTAGAGGCAGGAGGCAAGAGCGGTGCAGGTCGGCGTGACGCCGCCGACGACCTTGGGGATCGTGCGCGTCGTGTGCACTGCATTGCCCGGATCGACCCGCTCGGGCGAGAAGGCGAGGAAGAAGTCCTCACCCACCGTGAGCCCCCCATCCTGCAGCTCCGGCAGCAAGAGCTCCTCGGTCGAGCCCGGGTAGGTCGTGCTCTCGAGAATGACGAGCTTGCCCGGCCCCATGCGCGCCTTGATCGCATCGCGCGCCCTCAGGATGTAGGAGACATCCGGGTCCTTCGACTTGCGCAGCGGCGTCGGGACACAGATGTTGATCGTATCCGCGTCGCGCAGCAGGTCGAAGTCGCCGCTGACTTCGATCCGCCCCTCGCCGATCGCCGGGGCGATCGCCGCATCGGGAACATCGAGCACGTAGCTGCGCCCCGCTTGCAGCGAAGCGATCTTGCGCTGGTCGGTATCGATCCCGATCGCCCGGAATCCGGCCCGCGCCAGCTCGGCCAGCAGCGGCAAGCCGACGTAGCCCAAGCCCACGACCGCGGTGCGCGCCTCGCGCGCCGCGATCCGCGTCCTTAGCCTCTCACTCCATTCGCTCACGCTCCCCCCCTGCCACGCCGTGGCCTTCGGCGGTCCCGCGAAGCGCCGAGAATAGGCGGGCCGGGGACCGGATTCAAGCGCGCGCGACCGCTGGGCCGATCGAGGGCGATGGGCGACGCCGCCTGCCCGGGAACCGTTTGCGGCCGCGGGAACCCTTTGCTAGCCTTGTCGGTAGATCCTCTTAGTCCGTTGCGCCTGCGGGCGCGCCGTTTGCTGTCTGCTCCGTACGGAGGCTGCATGAATCGCCGACGCTGGATTCTGGGCTTGCCCATCCTGCTCTTCCTCTTAACGGTGGCTTTGGGCGGGATCTTTCTCCGAGACGTCGTCGCCTCGGAAGGCAATATCTACTCCGAGCTGGCCCTCTTCAACGAGGTGCTCCATCTCATCTCCGACTACTACGTCGAGGACGTGGCGGCCGATAGCCTGATCGAGGGGGCGGTCGTCGGCATGCTCGACCGACTCGACCCGCACAGCAACTACATGAACGCCGAGCGCTTCAATCGCATGGAGGAGCGCAATCGCGGCAGTTACTCGGGCATCGGCATCTCGTTTGCCATTCGCGACGGTCGCCTGACCGTCATCTCGCCGATCGAAGGCGGCCCCTCCTACGAGCTCGGGATCCGCTCGGGTGACATCATCACCCACATCGAGGGCGAATCGGCCTACGGGATCAAGGAACAGGAGGTCTTCGACCAGCTGCGCGGGCCGAAGGGCTCGCACGTGCGCGTCACCATTCGCCGCGACGGCGAGCCGGAGCCCTTCGACGTCGAGATCATTCGCGACAACATCCCGATCCAAAGCGTCCCCTATGCCTTCATGCTCCGCCCCCAGGTCGGCTACATCATGATGCGCAACTTCTCGGCCCGCACCGCCGACGAGCTGGAAACGGCACTGCGCGAGCTCAAGGCGGAGGGAATGGAGCAGCTCGTGCTCGACCTGCGGCAGAACTCGGGCGGCTACCTGAACGCCGCCGTCGAGGTTTCCGAGAAGTTCCTTCACAAGGGCCAGGAAGTCGTGCACACCAAGGGCCGCATCGCCGGTTCCTCCGAGGAGTACGAGGCCTCGGGCGATCCGCCGTATGCCGAGCTGCCCCTTGTCGTGCTGATCGATCATGGCAGTGCCAGCGCTTCGGAAATTGTCTCCGGTGCGGTGCAGGATTGGGATCGGGGCATCGTGGCGGGCGCGACGAGCTTCGGGAAGGGCCTCGTTCAGCGCCAGTACCGCCTGCGCAACGATGGAGCGCTGCTGTTGACCGTGGCACGGTACTACACGCCCAGCGGGCGTCTCATCCAACGTCCCTACGAGGCGGGTGAGCGCGAGGACTACTACCGGCACGCGGGCGAGAACGGCGAGGCAGAAGTCGATTCGACCGACCGGCCCGTCTATGAGACGCTCGTGCGCCGGCGTCCGGTCTATGGCGGCGGCGGTATCACGCCCGATGTCATCATCGACGACGTCTACCGCACGAGCGCGCTCTACCGGCGCCTCGCTTTCGACCGCAAGTTCTTCGACTTCGCCAAGGAGGTCCTGGCGGACGAGGATCTCTCCTACGGCGAGGACTTCACCGCTTTCCTCGAAGGCTACGAGGTACCGGACGGGACATTGGATCGCTTCCGCACGTTCCTCGAGGCCGACTCGGTCGACTTCGAACCCGATACGCTGGCCGTCCATGCCGCGGAGATGGAGCGCGGGATCCGCGCCGAGCTGGCCCGCTATCTGTGGGGCGAGGAGGAGCGCTACCGGGTGCTCGTGGCCGACGATCCAGTGCTCCGCCGGGCGCTGCAACTGCTGCCGGAGTCGATCGCGATGCTCACCGAAACGCGCCGCCTGGAAGAGATGCAGAGCCGGGGGAAGGCCGATCTATGAGCACCGGCGCGGCGGAGCGGCCGGCCGCCGAGTCGGTGCACGCCAGTCCGCCGGCACCGGTCTCGCCCGGTCTGGCGATGCTGGGCATGCTGATCTGGCCGCGAGCGACGGTGCGCCGCCTTCCGACCCGCGGCACCGCGTGGCTCTTGCCGGCCGGAGTGATCGCGCTCCTCCTCGTGCTGCCGTCGCTGACCGTGCTGCGACCGCTCGAGCTCGAGGCGCGGGCCGAACTGCTCGACCGCTACGCCGACCAAGGTTGGTTGAGCGCCGAGGAAGCGCACGACGCCGAGCGGCGACTGGCTGAGCTGGGCCAAACCGAGCCGGCTGCTCACGTTGTCGCCTTCCAACTCGCGATCGGCTTGCTGTTTCAAATCGCCGTGCGCTTTCTGCTGCCCGCCTGGTTGCTGCTGGCAGGTGCCCGCTTCGTGCTGGAAGCCGAAGTCCGCTATCGTGAGCTCCTCTCAGCCGTCGCCTTCGCCGCCGTGCCGGCCGGCGTGCGCGAGCTCGTGCGCACGCCCCTGCGGCTCGCGCGCGGGGATCTCGATGTGCACTTCAGTCCCGCCGCTCTCGCCCCGGCCGAGACCTTCGGCGCGCAGGCGCTGCGCTGCCTCGACGCCTTCGATCTGTGGATCGTCGGCCTGCTCGTCCTCGCCGTGGCAGCGACGGCGAGGCTCTCCTACGGCCGCGCGGCCGCGCTGGTGGTGCCGCTCTGGGGCGCGGCCTGCTTGCTGCGCTTGGGGCTGAGCGCGACCCCGATCGGCGGCGGCTTGTAGGCCGTGGGTTGTGGATCGAGGAATCTGATGAAGTCGCTTGACCTGAAGCCACGCAAGAGCCCGCATCGCTCCATGCGTGACTGGTGAAGGAACTTGCAGCTCGGCACGCCAGGCAAGCGGCGCCCGCTGGCTACGAGCCGCTCGCGGCGCTCCCGCCACCGAGCACGGCATGAAACGCCTCCCGGTAGGCGGTCCGACTCTCGGGCTTGCTCGTCATCAAGCGCACCTTCTCGAGCGAGGTCTCGCCGCTGAGCTCCTCGAAGCAGGCCTCGACGACCAGGCGCGCCGCTTCGTGGAACGGTCCGGTCAACTCCTCTGACTCGAGCGGCGCCACGGCCATCGAACGCAGCCCGTCGCGCGCCGCCGCAGCTAGCGCACTGCGCAGTGCGGTTGCCAGCTGGGCATGTTGGACCTTCAGATCCTGCCCCATCACGACCGCATGGTAGATGCGCCGGAAGGCAAGGCGACCGCCGCCCGTGGCGGCCGTCTCGCCGATCGCCAAGGGGCCCTGGCGTACGGCCTCGACTTCGATCTCTTCGCCACCCGCCTGCTTGATGGCCAAGGCCGTCCCCGCTCCCATCCAGAGATGATCGTTGGCGGCCAGCAACAAGCCCTCGGCGTCGGCCTTGAGCACCTCACCCTCTTCGACCTCGACTCGCGTCGCGAAGATATTGAACACGCTCGCACCCTCCCTCTGCTCTTCCGACCTCCCGCGCGTCGTGCTATCGTCGCGCCGGGCGTGCCGCGCCCAAGGAGGAAGCCGATGGAGAACCGCGCCGCATGGATGCTCCTGATCGCCGCGAGTCTCTTGCTGGCTCTCTCCCTATGGTCGATGCACGCCCTGCTCAGTCCGCTCGTCTCGACGCTCGGCCTGCTCTTCCTGCTCTGGCCGCTGCGGGCTCAGCCGCTCATCCGGCGGCTGCTGATCGTCGTCAGCCTGCTTCTGATCCTGTGGATACTATCCGAGGCTCGCCCCATCGTCTATCCTGCGCTCGCCGGCCTGGCGCTCGCCTTTCTGCTTGATCCCCTCGTCGCCCGCCTGCGGGAGCGCGGTGTGCGCCGCAGCCTGGCCGCCCTGGCGGTCATCTTTCCCGTGCTCGCCGCCGTGACCGTGCTGCTCATCTTCCTGATCCCGGCCCTCATCAATCAAGCGCGCACGCTCATCGATCAACTGCCCGAGGCATATGCCCAGCTTGTCGCCTGGCTCGAGCCGCCCCTGAACCGCCTCCTGCGTCGCGACAGCCTCTTGCCACCCGATCTCACCGACTGGCTGCCCAACGCCGAGCGCCTCTTGCGCGGCCTCGGCTCCGGGCTGACCCAAGTCGGTCGCGGCGTCGCCGCCGTCTTTCAGGTCACCTCGTTCCTGATCCTCGCCCCAATCCTGACCTACTACCTACTGGTCGACTTCGATCGCCTGCGCGCCTCGCTGCGCCGCTACGTGCCACCGAGCTGGCATACGCCGCTCGGCCGGCTGGGCGAGCGCTTCCAGGAGTCGGTCGGGGCCTGGCTCAAGGGCCAGGTGCTCGTGGCGCTCATCATTGGCGCCTTGCTGACCGGCCTCTTCCTGCTGATCCGGCTGCCCTACGCGCTACTGCTGGGCGTACTCGGCGGCGTCCTGAACCTCGTCCCGGTCCTCGGGTTCTGGCTCACATTCCTTCTGACAATCATTGCCGCGCTCTTCGCCGACCCGGCCGGGCCGATGCTGCTCAAAGCGCTGATCGTGCTACTCGCGGTCCAGGCGCTGGAGCAGCACCTGCTCAGTCCCAAGATCGTCGGGCACAGCCTGGGCGTGAAACCCGTCGTCTTGTTGCTCGTGATGCTGACGATGTCGCTGCTGCTCGGGCTGCTGGGGATTCTGCTGGCGGCGCCGTTGATCGGGGTCGTCCGGGGGATGTGGGCGATCTGGGGGCCGCGTCCCTATGCGCCGGAGCAGGCTCCGGCCAGCCACCGCGTTGACCCCTGATTCTCGTCCCCGGGTTGCGGAATGAGGTCCTGCGCTCACAGCACCCCGCCGGTCTCCTCGCCGATGCGCTCGCGCACAGCCTCCTCTTGGCTCTGCATCCAGGCTCGCACCTCAGCATAGCGCTCGAGCAATTCATCGCGCGCCGCCGGCGGCAACAGCTCGGCAAAGACCTCAACCGCCCCCTCCGAGAGCCGCACGGCCCGGCTCTCGACCAGGAGCGGATGGCGCTGATCGAGCACGTAGGTCAGGCCGATGACGACGAGCAGCGCGATCAGCGCCCCGCGCACGCAACCGAAGAACAGACCCAACATGCGATCGAGCCACCCCAGATGGACGGTGCGAATCAGGCGCGTGATGAAAGAACCCAGCAGCGAGACCATGATGTTCAGCGCCAGGAAGACGACGAGGAAGAAGACGACTTCGGTCGCGACCGCACTCCCGAGCAGCTCCGGCAAGCCGGGGGCGAGCGTGCGCGTCAGCACGATCGCCCCGAAGATGCCGATCAGAAGCGCGCCCAGCGCAAAGACCTCGCGGATCAGGCCGATGCGCAGGCTCATCAGGCCCGAGATTCCAACCAAGGCCAAGAGGACGATATCGAGCGCGTTCATCGTCGCCTCCTCCCTGCTTCTTAGGAGGTACCGCGAATCTCGATCTTGTCGCCCGGCTCGAGACCCAGCTCCGTCGCTGCGCTATCGCCGTTCACCGCGATCTCGACCCGCCCGTCGCCACCGATCAAGGCGATCGTCTCTCCCTCCGGGACATCTTGGAAGACGCGCTGCAGAATCCCGTAGTCGCGATCCGCTCCCGTGACATGGTAGGGCCCGCTGCCGATCTCGATCAGCATCGAGCGCGGGATGTTCGTCAGGGCATTGCCGAACCGATCGATGCGCAGCACTTCCCCGCAGATGCACCCATCGGCAACGACCGCGCGGGGCAATTCCTCGATCAGGAAGTCCTCGACTCGCGGCCCGAGGCGTTCGATCGACACGCCCGAAGCGAGATGCCCCGCGGCGGGCGCGAAGACGTCACGCCCGTGAAACGTGTCGCTGCGTTCCGGCAACTCGTAGTCGACCTCTTCGATCAGATGCGCGACGACACCGCGACCCGAGAGTGGCGCACTCAAGACCCCGTTGTCGGGGCCGACGAAGAGCTGGCCGTCGGCCGACACCGCCAGCGGCCGGCGCTTCGTCCCAACGCCCGGATCGACGACGACGACATGCACCGTGCCGGGGGGAAACCAGGGGTAGACCGTACTGAGCAGGTAGGCAGCCTCGATGATCTTCTGGGGTCGGATTTCATGCGTGATGTCGACAATGCTCACCTCGGGCAGGATGCTGCAGAGCACCCCCTTCATCGCCCCGACATACGCGTCACGCGTCCCGAAGTCTGTCGTCAGGGTGACGATTCCGCTGCGTCGCTCCACCGTTGGCTCTCCTTCATCGGTTGCATCGGCCCACGCCCGCCCCCCACTGCAGGGCGGCCCCTTTCCCGGGCGCCCATGCTATGCGCCCCCCCCATGAGCGTCAACCTCGCCGCGCCCTCCTAGGGCGCGGCGCGCAGCCGGCGGCGCCAGCGCTCCAGCGATTCGGCGGCGACCGTCATCGGCCGGCGTGGAAAGCGCGTTCCCACCGCCGTCCCGTAGGCCGCCTCCTCCGGTGCCCCCCCCGCCGGCGTCGGGGTGAAGTAGATCCAGGCGTGCTGCCCGTCGCGATCCCAGAGGTGGATGCGCAAGTCATAGTGGTCAGCCGCGGCCGGAGCGGCGAGCGGTTCTGCCCAGCGCTCCCCAGCCAGAACAAAGAGGTTGGCGATTTCCTGCTCGATCGCCGGATCGCGCGCCGGCAGCAGGGCGCTCGTCTCGCGCCACGGCAAGCGCCCCGCCTCCCAGACGCCCAGGCTCTCGGCCGGCGCCGGTCCCGTCAGCCATTGCGCCGTGCGCGCCCAGCAGCGCCCGCGCTCGCCGTCGGTCACGAGCAGGCGCACAATGCCCACGCTGTCGGGACGCAGGAACCGGCGCACCTCGAGCGCGGCCAACCCGCCGGTGAAGAACTCGAATAGATCGTCGCGCATCCGCCCGGGCGGCCGCCCCGCCAACTGGACGGCCATCGCACCGTTGTCGAGGCGCCGGCCGATGCGCAGCGTATCGATGCGTCCGCCGCGAAAGACGATCCAGCGCGCCAGGGGCGGGTCGAGCCCGAGAAACGGCCATTGCGCGGGATCGTCGAAAAATGCGTTGTACTGGAAGCGCCAGAAGCCGGCCACGGTGCGCTCGAGGGCGACGCCATCCGCTTCCCGGTCGCGCGGCGCGAGGAAGCTCCAGGATTCGAGGCGGTGGCGCTGGGCACGGATGCGCGGCCCGCCCGCGTCGACCCAGACGCTGTCGATCGGCGCGCGCACGCTGGGCAGGATCTCGCGCTCACGCCAGAAGAAGAGGTCGTTGAGGAAGAACTGGTGGGCGATGAAGCGCGGGATGATCGCCACGCCCGCGAGCCCATCCCAGTGGGCATAGATCTGTCCCGAAGCCGGAGCGGTGGCGCCGAGACGGATCGCGCGTTGCTCCCCGTTGCGCAGCGTCAAGGTCATCCGTACGCGCGGCGGATCGAGCTCGAACGGCGCGAGCTCCGCGTCCGGCAGAAGCCGCAGGACGTCGAGCGATTCGAGCGCGCGCAGGCACTCGCCGACCATGCGGCGACTGGCCAAGTCGGCGAGCGGCGCTTCCAGGCGCCACTGTCCCGCATCGGCCGTGACGCGGATCTGCTCGCCCGGGCGCTCGAGCTCGATCGCCGTCACGCGCGTCCCCGCGCCCCGAGCAAGGAAGCTCGCCAGCGCGTCCCCCTCCCGCGCCCGCTGCAAGCGGTAGCTGCGCACGACGACGACGAGGAGGATTGCCGCCAAGAGCATCAGCGCCCATTGGATTCCGCGCTGCCATCGCCGGGGAGAGCGATGGGGAGCGGGCTGCGGTACCATGATTATCCTCCCGCCGGCGCGCGGCACGCCTAGCCGCCGGTCCCACGCCGGCGCAGCCAGACGAGCAGGCCAAGGGCTGCCAGCAGCGCCGGCAGACCGAACTCGACCACGTAGAGCAACACCCGCAGTCCGCGCAGGTCGACGCGCAACCGCGCCGGCCGCGCGCGCTCGCGCGCCAGGCCAAGGTAGCGCTCCTGTTCGGTCAACCAGTGCACAACCGCCAGCGCCAAGTCGCGATTCGCGCCCGTGCCGAGAAAGCGGTTCGTGACGAGCGCCGCGTCGCCGAGCACGGCGATGCGCGCCTTCGGCTTCAGCGGGGGCAGATCTTCGCCTCCGGCTGCGCGCTCCCGATCCCACGCCTCGCCGACCGGCACGGGCCACTCGAGCACGACGCCCACGTTCTCGATCTGGCGCCGTACGGGATCCCCCGCGCGCTCCGGCGTGGGATAGACCTCCACGCGCCCCGCCGTCTTCAAGAACGGCTCGATCACGAGATCGATCGGATGAGGCGATTCGACTGCCAAGCCGCGCGCCCCGGAGGCGACAACGAAGCTGCGCAAGCCGGCGGTGATCGGATGCTGCGGATCCCCGACCAGCGCCGGTGCCCAGGGACCGACGCCGACGCCCGCCGTCGCCCGACCGCGGTCGTGGATGAAGCCCGGCAGCAACTGCAGATAGTAGACGTCGAGCCACGGCTCGAGCCCGGTCGAATCGCCCGGCTCGACCCAGAGCCCCAGACGCCCACCGCCCTCGACATAGCGCCGTACGGCGGTCGTCTCGCTCGGGTAGAGTGGCGTCGTCGGGTGGACGATCAAGAGCGCATCGTAGTCGGTCGGCATCTCGCCCGTCTGCAGCAGCGTCAGCGGCGCGGCGAGTACGTTCGCTTCTCGCAGCGCCTGCATCCAGGCCGTGATGCCCGCCTCCCCGCCCGCCACGAAGCTCGGCTCACCGTGCCCCTGAAGGACCGCCACGCGCCGCGGGCGCCCGGCGAGCACCCGCAGGATGCCCTGGGTAATCGCTTCCTCCGTCAATTGCGTCACCTCGGCCCGCGCTTCGCCGCTGGTGACGACGAGCACGCCGGAGCGCTCGATGCCCGCTTCGCGCGCTCGCGCCGGCTCGCGGTCGGGATCGATCAAGTCGGCCTGCAGACGGCGCGACTCGCGCTCGTAGAGCGCCAGCATCCGCCGCGCCAAATCCCACTGGGGCGACGGATCGGCATAGAAGGCTTCCAGCCGCACCGGCCGTTCGAGCGCGGCGAGGACCTGGCGCGAACCGCGCGCCAGCGAATTGAACCGCTCGGCGGTGAGATCGACTGGCGCCAGCAAGCGCTCGGCGGCGACCGCGCCCAGGGCGAGCACGAGCGCCAGCAGCAGGAGGGTCGTCGCCGGCCCCGGTTCGGCATGCTCGCGCACCTGGACGAGCAAGAAGCGAATCTCGCGCGCGTTGCGGATCGCCGCCAGGGCCAGCAGCAAGCCGCCGGCGACGGCGACGAAGCGCGGCAGATAGCCAGTCGAATCGACGCTTGCCCAGAAGAGCCCGAGCAGCAGCAGGAGCAGCCCGGGCAGAAACAGCGGCAGTGTCGCACTCCGGCCGCGGGCCATCAGCCCCTCCACTTGATCAGGTCGACGCCGCGCGCGCTGAGCGCGACGAAGAAGACGGTCACCGCCACGAAGTAGAGCACGGCGCTCCAAGAAAAGAGCCCTTGCCCGAAGCCGGTGTATTGATAGAGCGGCGAGAGGTTGGCGATCACGGTTTGATACCAGGCCGAACCCGCGCGCAAGACCCCGCCCGCCATGGCCAGCATCAGGAACAGCCCGAGGGTCAGGACCGCTGCTTCCACCTGGCCCTGCGCCAACGCCGAAACGAAGAGCCCGATCGCCAGGAGTGCCATCGTCATCAGCAGCAAGCCGAGCAGCGCGCCGATCAGCGGCCCGCCGATCGGAGTGCTGACCGCGATCAGGATCCCAGCGTGCAAGACGCTGATCCCGATCAGGAGCAGCGCGAAGAGCAGGACGCCCAGATATTTCCCCACCACGAGCTGCCAGACGTGAAGCGGGTAGGAGGCGAGCAGCTGCAGGCGCCCGGAGCGACGCTCTTCGGCGAAGCTGCGCATGGTGACGAAGGGGATCACGAAGAGCAGCTGGCTGGCGACATTGATGAAGTAGGGCGTCACCACCGCCAGTTGGACGCTGACCGCTGCCGGGCGCAGGCTGCGCGCCGACTCCTGCGCCGAGGCGACCAGTTGCTCGCGCATCAGAAAAAGCAGCGTCACGAAGATCAGGCCCGCCGCGAGCGCATGCACGGCCAGCAACACGTATCCGAGCGGCGAGCGCAAGAAGCTGCGGAACTCCCGGAGAGCCAGCGCCCACGCCTCAACCATCGGTCTGCCCCCTGTTCCGCGCCGGCGAGGGCCGGGATGGACGGTCTCCGGCCGGCGCAACGCGGTCGTCGGCGGCGCCCTCCTCACCCTCTTCGAGCGTCAGGCGCCGGAAGACACGCTCGAGTGCGCTCAGTCCGGCGCTCCACTCGACCAACTCGAGCCCCAAGGCCGCGATGTGGGCCACGAGGCGGTCGCGCTGCCCGCGATCGAGTTCTCCTTCCAGGCGCCACAGCGCCGCCGCGCCGGTGGCCTGCACCTGCTCACCCTCCCGGTGCGCCGTGAGCCGTTCGCGCGCCGCGAACCCGGCCAGCGGATCCGGCTGTGAACCACGCACCAAGACGGTCGTCGCGACCGGCCCCGGAGCGTGCCCCGCCAGATCCCCGGGACGCCCTTCGGCGACCAGCCGCCCGCGGCTCATGACGAGTACGCGGTCGCAGAGCATGCGCGCTTCGGCCAGGATATGCGTCGAAAGCAGGATCCCCTTCGACGAGCGCCAGGCAGCAAGAAGGCGGCGCAGGTCAGCGATCTGGTTGGGGTCGAGACCGGTCGTCGGCTCATCGAGTACGAGCAGCGGGGGATCGGCAATCCAGGCTTGCGCCAGGCCGACCCGCTGGCGGAAGCCGCGCGAGAGCTGCGCCGTCGGCCGCCGCCAGACGCCCTCCAGCTGCAGTCGGGCGCGCACACCCGCGAGCGCCGCGCGCGCCTCTGTGCCGCGCAGCCCCTTCAGCCGCGCGACGAGCTCCAAGTACTCGCCGACGAGCATCTCGGGATAGAGGGGCGGATTCTCGGGCAAGTAGCCAAGCCGACGCTTCGCCTGCGCGCCGGCGCGAAAGACATCGCCCCCGTCGATGCGAATGCGCCCCGCATGGGGGACTTGGTACCCGACGAGCACACGCATGGCGGTCGACTTGCCCGCTCCGTTGGGCCCGAGCAGGCCGACGATCTCGCCGCGGTCGACCTCAAAGGAAAGGCCGTTGACGGCCCGGATCGGGCCGTAGGATTTCACCAATCCCGCCACCGCCAGAAGCGGCGGCGTGGCCCGGGCCGGTCCGTGTGCGAGCGCCGAAGTGGCGTCTGCCTGCATACCCTCTTCCCGCCGGCGGGTGAACGCGATGCCCCGGGCGGCCGAAGCCCCCGGGAGGAACTGCGGGGCGAGTCTAGGCGGCTCGGCCGGCGGCGGCAAGGGGAAGCCCCCAATTGACTTCGCCTGAGTCATTGGGGAAGATCGCGGAACCGTTTTCGCTAGCGGCCACTGCGTTGCCCAGCTCGGGCCTGGGCCTCGATGGGCGGTGGCTGACCTCAGGCTGATGCACGCTCAGATCGAGAAGGAGCCACCATGTCTGAATCCGGGATCACGCCACGCGCCGAGGACTTCTCGCAGTGGTATCTGGACATCGTCCAGAAGGCGGAACTCGCCGACTACTCCCCCGTGCGCGGGTGCATGGTCATTCGGCCCAATGGGTATGCGATCTGGGAGAAGATGCAACAGGCGCTGGACGGCATGATCAAGGCGACCGGCCACCGCAACGCCTACTTCCCCCTCTTCATCCCCGAGAGCTTCCTCACCAAGGAGGCGGAGCACGTGGAAGGCTTCGCCCCGGAGTGCGCCGTCGTAACGCACGGCGGCGGGCGCGAGTTGGAAGAGAAGCTGATGGTGCGCCCGACCTCCGAAACGATCATGTACCACATGTATGCCAAGTGGATAAAGAGCTACCGCGATCTGCCGCTCTTGATCAATCAGTGGGCAAACGTCGTACGCTGGGAGATGCGCACGCGCCTCTTCCTGCGCACGACCGAATTCCTCTGGCAAGAGGGCCATACCGCGCACGCGACCGCCACCGAGGCCGAGGAAGAGACCCGCAAGATGCTCGACGTCTACCGCGCCTTTGCCGAGGAGTGGATGGCACTGCCGGTCTACATCGGCAAGAAGACGGAAGCCGAGAAGTTCGCCGGGGCGCTACGCACGTACTCGATCGAGGCGATGATGCAGGACGGCAAGGCGCTGCAGGCGGGCACGTCACACAACCTCGGCGACAACTTCGCCCGCGCCTTCGAGGTGCGCTACCAGGACGAGAATCAGCAGTGGCAGTACTGCTGGCAGACCTCGTGGGGCGTCTCGACGCGCCTGATCGGCGCCCTGATCATGGCCCACAGCGACGACCGCGGCCTGATCCTGCCGCCCAAGCTGGCGCCGGTCGAGGTCGTCGTGGTCCCGATTTGGCGCAGCGACGACCAGAAGACGGCCGTCCTCGCGTATTGCGACGAGTTGCTCGGCGGGCTGCGCGCGCGCTTCAGCGTGCACCTCGACGACCGCGACCAGTTCAAACCCGGCTGGAAGTACAGCGAATGGGAGCTGAAGGGCGTGCCGCTGCGGATCGAGGTCGGACCGCGCGATCTCGAGCAGCGGGGGGCGATGCTCGTGCGTCGCGACAACCGCGAGAAGCAGGCGGTACCAGCGGCGGAGTTGGTGCCGGCCGTGGCCGCCAAGCTGGAGGCGATCCAGGCAGCGCTCTTCGAGCGGGCGTTTGCCGCACGCACCGAACGCACGCTTACGCTCAACGACTACGGGGAGTTCCAGAAGCGGATGAAGGCGGAGAATCCCTTTGTCTGGGCCCACTGGTGCGGCGGGGCGGAATGTGAGGCGCGGGTGGCAGAAGAGACCAAGGCGACGATCCGCACCGTGCCCTTCACCGCCGAGGACGGGCTGCAGACCCCCGGCGCGCCGGCAGCGGAAGAGGGCGCCTGCCTGGTGTGCGGCACGACCTCGAGCCAGCGCGTGCTCTGGGCGAAGGCCTACTAGCGGGGTCGGCCTCCCCCTCCCCTTCCCCCGCACGCTGTGCTACACTCGATTCGGCAAGGGCCTCGTTCTTGTGTGGAGTCAACGAACGTCGATCGCGGGGGAGGCCGGACATGGAAAGACAAAGCACGCGGCATGACCGCCGATGCAAGCTCCGGATTGGAACGCTCGGCATCCTCTGGCTGATCCTCGCTTCAGCCCCCGCTCCGGCTCAGGAGTGCTTGCACTACGCCGACTACCTGCATTGGGTCGGCCAGCAAGTCGTCGCCGCCGAGACGAGCGACTGGTTCGGATACCTCGATGTCGCCGTCGACGGCGACTACGCCTACGCCGCCTACATGTCAATCGGCCTGCGCGTGATCGACGTCAGTGATCCCGCCGACCCACAGCCGCGCGGTGAGCTTCCGCTGACGCCATCTCCCGTGGCGGTCGCGGCCGGGGGCGGCCATGCCTATGTCCTCACCGGCGCCCTGCTCCACGAGCCGGGGGCCCTGCACGCGATCGATGTCTCCGATCCTGATGCCCCGGTCACGGTCGGCCTGCTCGAGCTGCCGGCGCGGCCGTTCGAGCTCGTACTGCGTGATCAGCACCTCTTCATCGGCTGCGGCACGGCGGGCTTCTTCATCGTCAAGGTCGTCGATCCCGAGTCGCCGGAGATCGTCGGCTGGGTCGACACGCCCGGCTGGGCGCGCGACGTCTCCGTCGTAGGCTCCGTCGCCTGCGTCGCCGACCATGAGGGCGGCGTGCAGGTCCTTGATCTCTCGGCGTTGTACGACCCCGTGATCCTCGCCACGCAGGAGTTCACGCAGCCGGTACTCGGCGTCGCTCTCGATGGGAATCACGCCTATGCGGGCCTCGATGACGGGACCTTGCAGGTCATTGACGTCACTCTCCTTCACGCGCCGCAGATCGTAGCGGCCGTCACGACTGACGATCGACTGCACGACGTCGAGGCGTCCGCGGGCATCGCCTACTGCTCCAACGGCTGGGACGGACTGCTGACAGTCGACGTCAGCACACCGACCGCGCCCGAGATTCTCGGCCAGCCATTCCCACTCCCCCACGGCTGGAGCGAAGCCCTGACGCTAGCCCATGGGCTCGTCTACCTGGCGGAGCTGGGTGATCAGGCGCGGCTCGTCTACCGGGCCGGCTTGCAGATCTTTGATCCCACCCACCCCACACCAGCCCCCTACGTCGGCGCCCGAAGCTTCGGGTATGGCGGCGCCCAGCGCGTCGCGGCCGCCGGCGACTACGCCTATGTCGCGCGCAGCGACGCGCTCTACACGATCGACCTCGCCGATCCCACCGATCCGAGCGTGGTCGACATCGAATCCGGACTCGAATCGACGTACGGCTTGGCGATCGACAGCGGCTGCCTCTACCTGGGCGAATGGGACGTCGGCTGGGAGCACTACTTCGAGGTGTTCGATCTGGACGATCCCGCAGCGCCCGCGGCGCGCGGGCGGGTGACGACCCCGGATCTGGCCGAGGGAATCGCCGTGCAGGACTGCTACGCGTATCTCGCCTGCAACGGTGCCGGCCTGCTGACGCTTAGCATCACCGACCCGGACGATCCGCAGATCCTCGACATGCTGCCGCTCGGCTCCTATGCCAACAGCATCGCGCTCGACGGCGGGCATGCCTGCGTCGCGACCAACGCCGGATTGCACCTGATCGATCTGAGCCAGCCCGCCGCCCCGGTCGAGATCGCCGACCTGCCCCTGCCGGGCATCGCCTACGACGTGGTGATCCAGGACGAGTACGCCTACGTCGCCGTCGAGGACTATGACCCCGGCGACCTCGCCGGATTGGTGGTCGTCGAGATTGCCGACCCGGCCCATCCAGCTTGGGTCGGGTACGTCGCGACGGCCGATTTCCCGCAGCATGTCGCCGTCTCGGGGATCTGCGCCTACGTCGCGGACGGTCGCGGCGGGATGCAGGTGATCGACGTGAGCGACCCCAGCTCTCCCGTGCGCGTCGGCGCCCTGCCGACCATGCGGCCCTGCCACCAAGTCGAGTTCCACGACGGCTACCTGCTGGCGCTGCACTCACTCGCGCTGCAGATCGCCTGGCCGCAGTGCCAGGCGGCGGGCACCCTGCCCGAGGTGGCGCGCGAGGGCGGCCAACCCACGCTGCTCGCCCTCCCCAACCCATCGCGGGGCGAGGTGCGCTTCCTCCCTCCCGGCGTAGCGCCCGCTGAGCCGGCCCGGGTATCGATCCATGACGTCGCTGGACGTCTGGTCCGCAGCTGGCGCATCGAAGCTCCCAGCCGCGACCTACCGCTCGACTGGGACGGCAGGGATCGGGCGGGTGCGCCGGTCGGGGCCGGCTGCTACTGGGTGCGATGGTCGAGCGGCTCGCGCGAGGCCGGCACGCGGCTCGTGCGGCTGCGCTGACACAACGGCGCATGACACGACCACGGCGCAACAGCGGCGATGCCTGCGCCGGGCACAGCGCCCTTAGGCGAGCGTGCTGTAGCCGCCGTCGACGATCACCGTCTGACCGAGCACCATCTTCGCCAGATCGCTGACCAGGAACAGCACGACATCGGCCACATCCTGCGGCTCCGTCAGCCGCCCGGCAGGCGTCTTGACGCGGCTGTTGCCGATGATGTCGTCGCGGTTCGGGAAGTGCTTGAGCGCGTCGGTCTCGACGACACCCGCACTGACGGCATTGACGCGAATGCCACGTTCGGCCAGCTCGATCGCCAGGTGACGCACGAGCGACTCGAGGGCCGCCTTGCTCGCGCCCACCGCGGCATACATCGGGATCGCGCGCAACGCCCCGAGCGAGCTGACCGCAACGATGCTGCTGCCCGCCGGCATGCGTGCCGACGCGCACTGGGTCAGGGGCAGCAGCGTGCCGGCGTTGATGCCCATCGTCCAATCCCAGTGATGCTCGGTCAGTTCGAGCGCCGGTTTGATCACGCCCGAGGCGGCATTGCTGACGAGGATGTCGAGCCGCTCGCCCCAGCGTTCGCTGAGCGCGCCGCAGAGACGCCAGATCTGCTCGTGCTTCGCCAGATTCGCGCGTACCGTAAACGGCTCACCGCCCGCGTCGCGAATCATATCGGCCGTCTCTTCAGCGGCGCGCGTGTGGCGCACGTAGTTGACAGCGACGCGCGCGCCGCAGCCGCCGAGGCGGACGGCGATCGCCCGGCCGATGCCCCGCGAACCGCCCGTCACGAGCGCGATCCTGCCGCTTAGATCGATCTTCACTCCATTCCTCCCGGACGCGGTTGCGGGTCAACGCACGAGAACGAGGCGGGCTGTCTGGCGAACGACCCGCGGGTCGATTGATTCCAGTCGCAGGAAGTAGATGCCAGCCGGCAGCGGATGTCCAGCCCGATCGCGGCCGCCCCAGTGGAACGCATGCCGCCCGGCGCCGAGCTGGCCGTGATGGAGCCGCTTGACCGCCCGTCCCGCGACATCATGCAGCGTGAGCGAAAGATCGGCGGCCGCGGTCAACTGCAACTGAATGGTCGTTATCGACTGAAAGGGATTCGGCGTCGGCCGCGCCCAGGCAACCGGCGCCAGGCGCGGATCGACCGTGGCCGGCGGCTGCGCAACCGTGAAGTCGGCGTCGCTATCGTCGTAGGCGGCCAGGCCATTGCCGTCGCGCGCGCAGACGCGCAGCCGGCAGGCGGCGGATCCGGTGCCGGAGACGCACCAGAGTAGACTGTCGCTGCCCGCCAAGTCCTCCCCCAAGGTCTCCGTAAACGTTGCACCACCATCGCGCGAAAGCTGCACGTCGACTGCGGCGACGCCGCTCGCATCGCTCGCCTCCCAGCGCACCCAGGTCTCTTCGAGGAAATCGAAGGACTCGCCGCCGTTCGGGGCGAGCACGGTCACACTCGGCGCGTCTCGATCGGGCCAATCCGCCACGAGCCACTCGAGCGACGCCGCCAGCAGATCGCGGCGGTCTTGCGCCGCATTGATCGCCTCCAGCCCAAACGCCAGATAGACGAGCCGGTAGTCGCCCGCGTAGCGCACGGCAGCGGGAACATCAAGGCTGTAGATCAGGAACTCGATCGCGTCGCCCTGCGCGACGATCCAACTCGGGTAGTCCTGCGCCCGCGAGCCGCTGCCGCCCCCGAGATCGAAGCTGAACCCATCGCCGAGCGGATCGCCGACCGCGCCGTAGACGTGGGTGAAGCCGCTGTCGTCGGCGATGTAGCCGGCACGCAGGTACGTTTCGTAGAAGACGCGGTCGGCTGCGCCACCGGCGTCATTCAGAAACCACCCGATGTCCTGACCGCTGATCAGAAGCGCGCCACCCTGATCGAGATAGGCGGCGAGCTCGACCTGGTCCTCCGGCTCGAGCGTACCGGCCAGCCCGGTGGCCCACACGACGACACTGTGGCGCGCCATCAGCGCCGCGCTCGGCGTCCCCTGGCGCTGCGTGTCCCAGAGCCGGTACCGGTACCCGCCAGCGTCGAACGCGTCGGCAAAGAACTCATCCACGATCGTCGCCCCATCGTCGTCGACGAAGAGGACCGGCAGATCGCCGATCGGCAAGGCGACCGTGTCGACGGCGGTGCCGCCCCCGATCGCGAGCGAGGCGACGCGCAAGCGCACCTCGCTGCCGACGGCGGCAAACGGGCTCACCGTGACCCGGAACGCGGGCGAGAGCCACACGCTGTCGCCGGCGGCGGCGCTGCCGCCCGCCGCTTGCCGCCGCACGACGGTCACCTCGGGAGAGAGGCTCTCGACGACGGCGATGATGCCCGCGCGATCTTCGGCCAGCACGCCGTTGCGCAGCGTGATCTCAAGCTCGGCCGTCTCGCCCGGATCGAGCCAGCCGTCCCCGTCCCCCGCGCCGGCATCGTCGACCGCCACACTCAGCAGCTCGAGGTCCTGGCCGGAATGGTAGGCGACGAACTGCGAGGCCACGCCGATGCCGCTGCTGCCATAGCGAATCCAGCCGTATCCGGCATCGCCCCAGTCGGTCCCCCAGCTGTTCTTGATCAGCCACGCGCCCTGGCCGGCGCAAGCCACATCGTCCCAGCCGACCAACGTCACACAGTGGTTGTTCGGCTGGTCGCCGGAATGGGCATAGCACCCGCCGGTGTAGTAGTAGAGGTCGGGATAGACATGCATCGTCGTCGCCAGCGGGCCGAGCTCGTAGATTGCGGTCTTGAGCTCATCGATCCCGTTGGGCACATCGAACCAAGTCTGCGTCGCGGCGGCCGGCAAGCAGCCCTCGTCGGCGCACGGCGTCAGGTCGTTGGCTGTATAGGGGAAACAGCTTTCGCGCGCCGCGCCGAAGTGGCGAATGTAGTCCCAGGCAAGACTCGGCCACCCCCCCGCGCAGCCGTAGCCGTAGGTCACGCAGCTCAGAATCTGCTGCTCCGAAAGGTCGAGCGTGTCGCCCGTGGTCTGCAAGACGACGCCCTCGAGTGCCCCCAGCGCGCCAAAGATCCAGCAACTGCCGCAATTGCCCTGGTCCTTGACCGCCGTCAGCCCGCCCGCGTCGCGCCAGCTGAAGTAGTCGGGCAGGTCGGTGCGGCACGGGAATCCACTCGCCCCGGCGGGCGGCTGCGTGCGCGCGGTTCCGGGCGGCGGCCGGTAGCCGAGACGCGCCGCGAGCGCCTCGGGCGCATAGCGGGTGAGCCCGGTCCAGCCCGGCACCCAGTTGCCGCCTTCGGCGGCGACGCGCGCCCGTGCCGCGGCGATGTGCTCGGCGTGGTAGGCCGTCACCCAGGCGGGCGGTGGGGCGTCGGCGCGAGCCACGGACTTGGCCCTGCCAGCAGCGGCACCCGCGACGGCCGGCCTGGATCCCGCCGCAGTGGCGGAAGCCTCCGCTCGGGCGAGCCCCCCGAAGGGAACCAGCGCGAGGACCCACGTTACGCAGGCCAAGATCAAGACGGTCGGCCGACCGGAGGCCGGCCACCGCCCCCCACGTCCAGATCGAGTCCTCGAGTGGGCCCGCGCCGACCGGCCTGGCACTCGTAGATGCGTCATCGAACCCCCCTCCGCGTCAAGCTGCCGCCCGGCGCACATCGGCCGCCGGTGCCTTGCCTCTAAGCTTGAGTATAGGCATTCCACGGCGGGACAAAAGCTGGATCGGCGGCTCAGCGGCCAGGGCGTTCACGCCGTTGCAGACAACGCCACAGACTGGTCAGACCGGCGGCCATGCGCGTGCCGTACCAGGCGGCCCAGCGGCCGGGGATGCAGTGCACGGCGTCGCGCCGCCCGGCAGGGGTGTGCCGGAAATGCTCCCGGTCGGCCTCCCCAAAGGCATAGGGCTCGTCTGGCAAGAGCACGATCTGCGGATCCCGGGCTTCGATCTCGGCCCAAGCAACCCGCGGGTAGGCCTCGGGGGCATCGCCAAAGATCGATTCGCCGCCGGCCGCGGCGAGCATCTCGGCGGCAAAGGAGCGTCCGCCCACCACGATCCAGGGGTCGCGCCAAACCGGATAGCAGTAACGCGCGGGCGCCCGCACGGCCGCGCGAATGCGCGCCAGCCGCCGCCGCGTGCGCGCGGCGATACGCGCGGCACTCGCAGCCGCCGAGCAGATTTCGCCCATCGCCAGCAGGCACGCGAAGGCGTCCTCGAGCGAGCAGACGGAGAAAACGCGCGTCTCGACCCGGCCTCGAAGTTGCTCGAATGTAGACTTAGAATTCTCTTCCTTGCAACCAATTACAATATCGGGATCGAGGTTCAGGATTTGGTCGACGGCGGCATCCCGCGGTCCGCCGAGGCGCCGTGTGCCCGCCACCGACGGGCAGTAGTCGCTCACCCCGACCAACCAGGCGCCCCGGCCGAGATCGACGATCGCCTCGGTCAGGCTGGGCACGAGCGAGACGAGCCGCCGGGTCGCACGGTGAGCGGGAGTCATCGCCCGTCGTGCGGCAGACGCAGCCGATCCGCAGCGAGATGACCGACCTCATCGGCCGCGCGCACGCCGATCACCGCCGGGCGCCGGCCGTCGTCACGGCGCGGCACGGCAAGCATGAAGCGTTCGCGGCCGCTGTCGAAGATGCCGTCCTGCGGAAGCAGCAGGCGCCAGCCCGCGCCGTCCAGCGAGTATTCGAGCAATGCGATCCGGCTGCTCGCATCACGCGCCTCGCCCATGATCCACAGCGAGTCGCCCTCTGCTTGTAGCCGCAAGTCGAGGATCTCGGGCGGACGATTGTCGATCTGGAACGGTTCACTGAGCTCCTCGCCCTCCAGTCCCGCCCCACTCACGTTGTCGCGGCCGTCGCGCGCGACGACCTTCAATTCGTACCAGCCGTCCGGCCAGGCGGCCGCCTCCCACGTCCAGGCCGCGTCCTCCAGATCCTGCTCCAGGGGCAGCCAGGGGCCATCCTCGTCGAGCTGGCGCAGGTAGAGATCAAAGCGCAGACGGTCGCCATCCGGATCCTGGGCGCGCCAGGTCACGCTGCGCAAGGTGCGCGCCCAGAGACCGGCGCGGCGGATTTCACCGCGCGTGCCGTTGCCCTCGCCCAGGCTGTATTCGACCTGCACGCCGCCCGCCAGCTCCTGGCGCACGGCGCTCGGCATGCTGTTGCCGCTCTCGACAAAGGCGGGCGCCTTGGCCGAAACGTGTACCGCTTCGATGCGCGGCGGACGATTCGGCCCCTGGTAGGGAATCTCGAGCGGACCGACGGCAAGCGCGCCATCGGCGGCCGCGGCGAGCGTCAAGCGCCACTGCAGGAAGCGCCCCGGCGGACTCGTCAGCGGCCCGCGGCGCCACGTCTCCCACGCCGCCCAGGTTTCATCCGGCTCGGACGTGCGTCCACTGCGCGTCTCGAACGTCACCGCACCCGTGCCGCTGCGTACCCAGTGGGGCTCACCCCAGGTCACAATCGTCTTGGCGTCATGTACCGCCGAGGTGAAGCTTCCGCTGCGCCGCGCATCCCAACGCAGTCGATAGAGCGCGCCGCCATTGCCGGTCCCGACGAAGACCTCGTCGCCGAACGTCGCCACAGCGAGCAGGTCCGCCTCTTCGAGCGTCATCAGCCGGACCGCGTTGCCGCGCGGATCGACATGGTAGAGCACGCCCTCGTCACCCGTGCCGACGAGCGTCCCGCCCTGCGGACCGGGGGCCAGCGCCAGAATGTGGCGCTCGCGCGCGCCCCAAACGACGCGTACCGTGCCATCCGGGCGCCAGGCGTAGAGACGCGCGGTGGCGCCCGCGCCGCCCGCCTGCACGTCGATCGGCGGCAACGTCAAGCCGCCGTTCTCCTGCTCTGCGGCCACTTCGCCGTTGGCGGCAAACAGGATGTCATCGGCACGCACCAGCAGGGCGACGACCTCCTCTTGGCCCGTGTCGAAGAGCACTTCGCGCGCGCCCGTCTCCGGATCGAGGGCGACAAGGAGACCGCGCCCATCGGTGCCGCACAGCAACCGTCCATTCCACCACGCCAGCGCGACGACGTGCTGATCCGGAATGCGCCCGATCCGCTGCGCGGCGCCGTCCGCACCGATGCGATAGATCTCACCGTCGTCTCCACACGAGGCATAGAGGGCGCCGTCGGGCGCGGCGAGCAAATCCCAGACCAACCCCTCGGGGAAATCGACCGCCGTCGTCACCTCTCCGTCGCGCGTGCGGCGCTGAACCGTGCCGTTGGGGGCGCCGCCGAAGAAGAGCGTCCCGCTCGCATCGCGCGCGAGACCGAAGAGTTCGTATTCGAGCGTCTCGGCGATACGCTCGACCTCTCCCCCGGCCGAGAGGTGATACACGGTCCCCTCGCTGCCGGTGGCCGCGAAGACCCCGCCCTCGCCGTCCGGCACGAGGCTCCAGACGTACGCGACTTCACCCGCCAGGAAGCGCTCGCTCGCGGGGGCCGGAAATAGACGGCCGGTCGCCGTCGCCCCGACGCCGTCGGACTCCCCGGCCAAGACGGCGCCCAGACCGTCGAGCGCGACCGCCCCCTGCAGCGCGGCGCCCGCCGTGCCGCCGGGCAGCGTCGCGGCGCTCAAGACGAGCGTCGTGAGCCAGGCCGCCACGCTCGCGCATCGTGCTGCACGCCGCCGGGGCCGCCACACGCCCCAGGACTGCCGCCGCGGGTTCCCGTTTCTGCCGCCCTCCATCCGATCGGGCGCTTGTCGCATGGCGTCTCCTCTCTCTCCCGTCATGGGCGCTCTGCCTAGCGCTCGACGTCGACCGCGACGCTGACTCCACCCAGCACGACGCGACCGGTCGGGATCTGAACTTCATCGAGCAGCAGTCCCCCGACCGGCTGCGTCTTGCCGCCACTCGTCGCATCGACCAACGCCTCCCACTTCGACAGCGGCAGCGAAGCGAACTCCCGCCCCTCGTGCACCGCGCCGCGCGACGGCCCGTAGAGGCGCACGAGCAAGTGCTCCTCCGACGGGTAGCGCTCGAGGAAGCGCAGCAGATCGTCGAACTCGCGCGGGCGGTACTTCTCGGGCGCGCGCTCGCGATCCCACTCGTAGAAGGCGAGCGGGGAGCCGGCCAGCACGACCAGGCGTTCGCCGCGCACCTGCGGCGGAATCTGCAAGTCGACCTCGTGCACGCTCTCGTCTCGGCCCATCTGGTGTCGCAACACGACCGTGGCACGCAGCCGCTCACCGGGACGGACCTGGCCGCGCGGCAAGCGCACTTCGGCGACCTCGGTTGCGTACAGCTCGGGATGCAGCGTCAACTCCAGCGCGACCGCACGCACGGCGAACGGCGCGAGCGCGGTCGCCGCCAGATAGGCCACCGGCGCCAGGGCCTCGACCGCGGCCTGGCCGGGGTCGAGGGTGCGCAGGAAGTCGGCCCGCCGCAGGTGACGGCCATCGCCAAGGGTGACGTCGAGCTCGGCCGCCAGCGTCGCCGCACCCAGCGTGTACTCGCTGCCCGAAACGGCCGCGCGCGCGGCGGCCGCCAGCAGCACCGGGGTCAGAATCTCATGGTCGGCCACGGTGAAGTCGAAGACCTCCTGCGCCTCCTGCCGCGCGCCGTTGCGCAAGGTGAGACGAAACGGAATGCGCGGGGCGCGACGTCCCAGCTCGACGGCGACCCCTGCCTCCCGGTCGGCAACCAATGCCCCGACCTCGGCGCCGGGGGCGCCGACCTTGAACGAGACGCTGCGCGTCGGAATGATCGTGTGGATCGTGGCACGCGAGACGGGCAACTCGATCGGTGAGGCGGTCAAGAAGGGGTGTCCGAGGCCGAGCACGCGTGCGCCTTCACGCCAGGTCACGGTCCCGATCGCGGCCGCAGCCATGTCGCCGCGAATCAGATCGATCGCGAACGCATCGCCCGGATCGAGCGGCTCGTTCGCGAGTTGCTCCTCCCCCGCCTGCCCGCCGGCTTGCGCGACGACGCCCGCGGGTACGGGCTGCAGCCCGAGCCCGGCCCAGGTCGCCGGCGTCTCGGTCAGGGGCGCGGTCAGCGCCGTCCCGGCCGCGAGCGGCAGCGCCAGCGGAGCGAGTCCCGCGCCGACCGCCGGTCGGCCCGTCCGCGACGCCAGGGCCGTGTCCCACGCGCGCCGCCAGTTGGCGCGTCCGTGCGGGAAGGGGTCGAGCACGGGCGGCTCCCAGGCAGCGCCCTGGCGGCGACCGTGATCGGCCGCACCCTGGACGAAGAGCGGCTCGAGCTCGCGTTGCATCTCCTCGAACGGGGTCGCGCCGCCGATCGGTTCGAGGGCGCCGGTGTAAGCGAACGCCATTGCCCCGACCAGGCGGCCGCCGACGTAGACCGGGCTGCCACTCATGCCCTGGACGATGCCGGTTGCGACGACGCGTGGATCGAGAGCCTTGAGCAAGACGACGTGCGACTTGGGTCCCGAGCGCTCAAGCAGCCCGACGATCTCGATCGCGAAGGAGTCGGGCCGGCTCCCCTCGAATGCGGTCAGGGCAACTCCGCGCTGGCCCGGCTCGAGTTCGCTGATCGGAAAAACCGCCACCGGCGCCGCCTGCGCCGGGCCGCAGCCCGATCCGGGCAAACCGGGTACCGTCGCCAGCGCCAGGAGCGCGAAGCAGACGAGGCAGGTGATGCGTGCGATGGGCATGAGCCATCCCGCCACGCAGGTAGACCGCTGCATGGTTGGGTCTCCCCTCCCGAGTCGTTGCGCCGTCCGTGCACTTGGACCGGTCGGCAGGAGTGTGCGGCTGCTAGAGGAAATAGAACCGGAAGCCAATCTGGATCTGGAAGCCGGACAAATCGAGACCGAACTCATCCTTGCTCAACGGCACCAGATAGGCGCGGTTCGGTCCAAATTCCTCGAGCTCATCGCGATCCGAGGGGGGCGCTTTCTCGATCGTCTCATCCCAATCGAGGAAGAGCCGGCCGGGATAGCTGTCCTCGTAGTGCAGGCGATCCACCTCTTCGGCGACCGCCGAGGGCGGCAGTGTGATCTCGACATCCTCATCCGCCGACCAGCCATCGTAGTCGAGGTCGGCCAGCCGGTAGGCCAAATCGAAACAGAGCGTCATGCGATCCTGGATCATGTACTCCGCGGCCACGCCGAACTGCCAGCCAAGGCCACTTCCGCTGTAGGTGATCTTCTCGGTCCACTCCTCGTCGCGCACCTCGCGGTTCGTCTGCGTGACGGACACCTCCTGGTTCTGGATGAGCAGCGGTCCGCCGCCGACGAAGAGGCGCGTATCCTCCTGGAACCGAAACGGCAGGACGTAGAGCAGGCGCAGGTGAAACGTCTCCTGCGCGGCTTCGACTTCGAGTACGTTGTCGACGTCGGGGCCGTCCGTCTTGCCCGAGGAAACCCCATAGCCACCACTAACGAAGAAGAAGGGCAGCAACGGCACCGGCAGCTTCACATCGGCCCAGAACGTCCAGCCGCGCTCGAGCGGATCGAGCCCCCTCAGGCGCGGCCGGTGTTCCTCCTCGAGGAACTCGTTGCCCACGCCTTCGATCCGATCGTTGAGATCGGCCAGGCCGTAGTCGGAGAACCCCCCGCTGCCCCCGAGACTGAGCCTTCCGATCGGATCATCCGCCCAGGCCGGAGCACTCAGGCTCCCGGCCAGCACCAGGACTCCCATCCAGATCGCCGCGCGCATCCGCCAACCTCCGGCCCGCGACCTGGCGCGGGCGCTTTCCCTGGAGCACCGCATCGAATTTGGACGCCGCAGCATAGCAGGGCCACAAATCGCTGTCAATCCGGCCCCTGGGCGCCTAGTCTACGCCTGCCATGGAGACCATCGCGCACCTCGTGACGCCCTACCTCTTCCGCACCGGATCCTGGATCCACACCCAGCTGCGCCACGCGCGGCGCTACCGCCCGATCGTGATCACCCAGGCGCGGGAGGACCCCGCCGCCTTCCCCTTCGAGCCGGTCCACTGCGTTACCGACAGTTTGGGAACGCTCGCCCGGATCGGCAACCGCTGCCGGGAGCTCGCCGGCTGGCGGATGACGCGCCGCTATCTCGAACTGCTGCGGAGCGAACGGGCGGTCCTGATCCACGCGCACCTCGGTTGGGAGGGAGCGCGTGCCCTGCGCGTCGCGCACCGGGCCAAGTTGCCGCTCGTCACCTCGTTCTACGGTCGTGACGCCGGCCTCCTGCCCCGCCGCTGGCACTGGCGCGCGCGCTACCGCCGGCTCTTCCGCCACGGGACCGCATTCTTCGTCGAAGGCCCGGCGCTCGGCCGCCAGCTCGCGCGCATCGGTTGCCCGCCGGAGAAGATCGCCGTCATCCACCTCGGCATCGACGTCGACCGGATCCCCTTTCGGGTGCCGCGCGCGCCGGGGACGGGACCGATCGAAGTGCTCGTCAGTAGCAGTCTGCGACCCAAGAAGGGCGTCCCCGCCGCCGTGGCCGCCTTCGCCCGCGCCGCCGCCGATCTGCCCCACGCCCGCCTGCGGATCCTCGGCGACGGCCCGCAGCGGGCCGCCGTCGAAGCGGCGATCGCGAACCACGGGCTCGCCGAGCGCGTCGTCCTCGAAGGCTACGTCTCCTATGAGCGCCATCTCGCCGCGCTCGCCGCCACCGACCTCTTCCTTGCCCCGAGCCGCACGGCGCCCGACGGCGACACCGAGGGTGGCGCCCCCGTCGCGCTGATCGAAGCCCAGGCGACGGGCGTGCCCGTGATCTCGACGCGCCATGCCGACATCCCCGAGGTGGTGCGCCACGACGAGGGCGGTTGGCTAGCCCCCGAGGGAGATGACGCGGCGCTCGCCGAGCTGCTGGCGCGGCTCATGCGCTCGCCCGAGCGCTGGGCGCAGATGGGTCGTCGGGGACGAGCGCGCGTCGAAGCGGAGTTCTGCGCCCGGCGCCAAGCCGAGCGCGTCGCCGACGCCTACGACCGCCTCCTCGCCGGGCGGCCGCCCGCTTGAGACCCACCTGGGCGGCGGGCTAGCGCTCGTGCGGCAAGAAGTCGTGCGCGGTTACGAAGTACTTGTCCAGCGGGTAGTTGAGGAAGTTGCTGACGCGGCTCGTATAGATGCAGGCGAACTCCTCGAGTTGATTGCCGAAGTGCGAAGCGAGCCGACCGGCGCGAAACATCGATCCCCAATACGGATTGAAGAGCTGGTCGACCTCGCTCTCGATCGCCTCGACCGCGGCGATCGTCTGTTTCCACTCGGCAACCGACGCCGCCAGATGCTCGGGAACCCGGCTGGGTCCCCCGCGCATCCCGCGCGCGCGCAGGAACCGGCGCAGTTCCCCCGCCGAGACCTTGCCATCGAGGGCGCGCTCGAGGAAATCGCAGTCGGCCGCCAATCGGTCGCTGCGACGCTCGAGCCGCTCGAGCCGCCGCCAGTGCGGCCGCGCAGCGCGCAGCGCCTCGATCTCGGACTCCAGCCGGCGCACGATCATCGCCGTGCGCCAACCGCAGAGCCGCTTCGAACGCAGAATGTCGCCGTACGTGTGGTCGCCGAAGTATAGGATCGCGTCGCCGACGACTCCCAGTTCCCGCTCGAGGGCCCCCACGCTGCCGCCGCGGAAGGCGAAGCGGCGCCGCCCCCCCGAAGCACCCAGAATCCGCGGATCGAGGCGGTGCAAATCGTCGTGTCCACCGAAGAAGCCCGGCTTGCCCGCCCGCGCCACGACAAGGTCGAAGAAATCGCTCCACGCCGGCCGCGCTTCGATCCGTCCCGCCAGCAGCTGCTCCATCACCGCATGGGTGTACTCCGGCTCGGAGTTGGTGAGCAGAAACAGCCGCAGGCCGCGACTCGCCATGCGATCGAGCGTTTGCGGCAGCGCCCGATCGACCTCCAGATGGCGCCGCGGCGCGCGCATCACGATCGACTTGATGCTGCCGTCGGCGTGCGCCGCATCGATCGCCCCGCGCACATCATCATACAGCTCCCGGTACTTGACGTGCCGCTCGCGACTGTCGAGCAGGTCGACGAGCTGCGCGTAGAGGCTGATCTCGGGAATCGAGAAGAGCGTGTCGACCGGAACGAACGTCGTTCCGGTGACGCGCAGGCGCCGGTGGGCGTAAAGCGACTTGCGCATTTCGGAGGGCAGCTTGCGCGTGCCGTGATAGGCCTGAACCACGTAGTGGTGGCGGTCCATCTTGAGAATGTTGCCCCGGCGCCGATCGACGATCAGCCCGCGAATGACGAAGGTCTGGTCGTAGCGCAGCCGGGCAACGGCGCGCGGGTAGCCGGCGGCGACGAGCTTGCGCTTCGCCTGGTCGAAGGCGAGGCGTTCAAACGGCAGCGGCCGATAGGCGGCCAGCGTATGGTCCATGTCGAAGCCGATTGCCTCGATCTTGTCGAGTCTCAGGCTGCGGTTGACATAGATGCGCTGCGCGCGCGAGACATCCGTCGCGGGCCGTTGAGATCGAGCGCGTGGGCTGGGCATCGATTCCCCCCGCGCACCGTTAGGCGCGCTCCGGCAAACCCTGGCCAAGGATCCGCGCGGCGTTGCCGCTGGCGACCGCGGCGAGCGTCTCTTCCGTTAGCCCGGCGCGCCGCAGATCGTCCGCCAGATCAGCCAGCGCCAGCGGATCGGCGAGCCCGGCCGGATGCGCTTGGATCCCGTCGAAGTCCGACCCGAGCGCGACCGCCTCGGTACCGGCCACGTCGAGCGCGTGCCGCACGTGGCGCGCGACGTCGCGGCGGTTGATCGCCGCGGCATTGGGACCGAGGAATGCGGGGCAGAAGCAGATGCCGATCACGCCGCCCGCGTCCGCCACCGCGCGCAGTTGCGCATCGCTCAGGTTGCGGGGATGGGCGTGCAGCGCGGCGCAGGCGGTATGACTGACGAGGCAGGGCCCGACCTCGAGCGCGAGCACATCATGCACGGTCCGCGGCGAGGCGTGCGCCAGGTCGATCAAGATGCCGAGCTCGCGAGCGCGCAGCACGAGCTCCCGCCCGAGTGCGGTCAGCCCCCCATCCGCCGCCCCGCCGCGCACGACGCGACATCCGGCGGCGAACGGATTGGCGTGATTCCAGGTCAGCGTCAGCACCCGCACGCCCAAGGCATGCACGGCGTCCAGCAGCGCCAGGCTGCCCTGCAGCGCATGCGCGCCCTCGACCGCCAGCAGCATGCCGATCCGCTCCCGCGCGCGGCACGTCTCCCAGTCGGCCTGCGTGCGCACGAGCTGCACGCGCTCGGGAACGCGGCGCGCAAGATCGAGCCCGACGGCGAGCATGCGCAGCACGTAGGCCGTGCTCGCCGAGCCGTGCAGGTAGACGTCATCACACGCCGCCCAGACCGCGGCGCGGACGCCCGCCCGCTCCAGTCGCGGCAGATCGACATCGGCCTCCGGGAACCGGCGCGCCAGATCTGCGCCGCCAGCAAGTCCGCGCACGAGCGTGTCGATGTGCAGATCGATCCAGTCCATCGGCGCCCCTGGCTCCCCGCGCTCACCGGCGGGCGAAGAGGCCAAAGCGGGCGATCGCCACCAGCGCCCGCACTCCGTCGCGCCAGTTGATTTTCTTGCCCTCGTCGTAGCTGCGTTCCTGGTACGAAATCGGGACTTCGGCGAAGCGCACGCCGCGGCGCGCAAGCTTGGCGGTCAGCTCCGGTTCGATGTCAAAACCGTTGGAGACGAGCTCCAGATCGGCGACGACCGCTCGGCGGAACGCCTTGTAACAGGTCTCCATGTCGGTCAACCGCAGGCCGGTCATCAGATTCGAGAGCCGCGTCAGAAACGCATTGACGCTGTAGTGCCAGAAGCTCGTTACGTGCCGGCCGGCGAGGAAGCGCGAACCGTAAACGACATCGGCTTCGCCGCGCTCGATCGGACCAATCACCCGCGGGTAGTCGTTCGGATCGTATTCGAGGTCGGCGTCCTGGATGATTACGATCTCCCCGCGGGCCTCCTTGAGCCCCGTGCGCACCGCCGCTCCCTTGCCGCGGTTGATTGGATGCTCGATCATTTGCACCGTGCCGGCCGCTTCGTGGGCGCGCAGGCGTTCGCGGGTGGCGTCGCCCGAGGCATCGTCGACGACGAGGATCTCCTTCTCGATCGGCACGGCCTGCACGCGGCCCAGGATCTCGTCGATCGTCTGCTCTTCGTTGTAGGCCGGAATCACGACGGTCAGCTTCATGCCGCCCCCTGCAAGAGCGCACGCAGGCGCTCGACATTCTCGGGCGTCCCGATCAGGATCAGGATGTCGCCTTCCTGCAAGATCTCGCCGCCCGCCGGATTGGGGACGAATGTGCCGCCCCGCTGGATCGCCACGATCGAGATGTCGAAGTCCTCGCGCAGCCGCGAACCGATCAGCGACTGGCCGACCAAGGGGGCGCCCTCTTCGAGCCGCACGCCATGCAGGGACGGCCGGCCCTCGACGAGCTGGGTGATCTCGTCGATGAATTCGGTGATCTGGGGACGGGTCAGGGAGGCGACGAGCCGCCGTGCGCCCATCTCGTCGGTGTTGATCGTCGTGTCGATGCCGGCCCGCCGGAAGAGCATCCGTGCCCGTTCGCTCGAGCTGCGGCAGACGATCGGCATCTGCGGGCAGACCGACCTCGCGGTGATGCCGATATAGAGGTTCTCGGCATCATCCGCCATCGTCGCCGCGACCCCGGCGGCGCGCTCCAGCCCGGCCTCCGTCAGGGTGTCGGGAACCGAAGCGTCGCCTTCGACGACGGCGTAGCCCCGTTCGCGCGCGTCGCCCGCCTTCTGGGCGTCGGCTTCGATCACGACGAAGTCGCCGCCCCCCGCTTCAAGCGTGCGTGCCACGACCTTACCGAGCTTGCCGTAGCCGCAGACGATGAAGTGCCCCCGCATGCGCTCGATCGTCTTCTGCATCTTGCGAATCCCCATCAGCTGGCGTAGGCGCCCCTCGACGATGAACGACGTCACCGCGCTGACGAAGTAGAGGCCGGCGCTCACACCGACGATCATCAGCGCCATGGCGGCCCAGCGACCGAGTACCGTGTGCGGCACCAGGTCGCCGTAACCGACTGTCGTCAAGGTCGTCAGCGTGAAATAGAGCCCTTCGCTGAAGGGCTCGTGTTCCGTGAAGGCAAAGATCGAGCTGCCGAGCAGGACGAGCGCCACAAAGACGACGACCATCCCGATCAACTGCTTCACGGCAACCTCCCCTACCTGGCGCGGGCGTCAAGCACCGCCGGGACACCCTAGCGAATCCTGCACGGCGCGACAAGCGCGCCCGATTCGCGCTTGGTGCCACCGGCGCCCATTCGCTAGGCTGTAGGGTTCGTCCGCCCGGACGCCGGCGGCGGGTCTGCGCCCCCCGCTTGAAGATCGGGTCCCGGCGGGCGCTAATCGAGCAAAAGCGGCGACGCCGCACAGCGCCGCCAGTCGATGGAAGGAGGCACACAGATGGCGACCCGTGAAGAGGTTCTCGACGTCTTGCGTGCGGTTCGCTACCCCGGGCTCGACCGCGACATCGTCGCCCTCGACTACGTCCCGCTGGTGGAGGCCGAAGGCGATCGGTGGCACATCCGGCTGGCGCCGCGCACGAGCCAGCCGGAAGCGGCAGCGGCGATCGAGGCCGAGGTGCGCCAGCGGCTCGAGGCGGCCGGGATCGCCTACCGCCTCGAGCGCGATCCGGGCGAAGCGCCCGCGGCGACGCACGAGGCGCCGCGACGTCCGGTGATCGAGGACCTCGCCCCCGGCGTGCAGCAGAAGGTCGCCGTCGCAAGCGGCAAGGGCGGCGTGGGGAAATCGACCGTCGCCGTCAACTTGGCCCTCGCCTTGGCGGCCGAAGGCCAGCGCGTCGGTCTGCTCGACGCCGACATCTACGGCCCCAGCATCCCCACGATGCTCGGCGTCACCGACGCCCGACCGGTCAGCGAAGACGGCAAGATCCGCCCCGTCTCCAGCCACGGGATCCAGGCGATCTCGCTCGGCTTCCTCGTCTCCGGTCTCGATCCGATCATCTGGCGCGGCCCCTTGGCGAGCCGTGCGATCGAGCAATTGCTCTCCGACGTCGACTGGAGCGGGGTCGAGACGCTGGTCCTCGACCTGCCGCCCGGCACTGGAGATGTCCAGATCTCGATCGCGCAGAAGGCGAACCCGAGTGGCGCGCTGATCGTCACCACGCCACAAGACGTCTCCCTTATCGACGCGATTCGCGGCGTACGGATGTTCCACAAGGTCGACATCCCCGTTCTCGGATTGGTCGAGAACATGAGCCACTTCGTCTGCCCGCACTGCGGCGCCGAAAGCCAGGTCTTCGCACCGGGAACGCTGCGCCACGAGCTCGAGCGCCTGGAGATCCCGATCCTCGGGCGTCTCCCGATCGACCCGGCCATCGCCGCCGGCGGCGACAGCGGCCGCCCGATCGTCAGCAGCGCGCCCGAGACGGCGACCGCCCGCGCCTACCGCGAGCTCGGTGCCGCCGTCGCGCGCGCGCTCGCCGAGCGGCGCGCCGACGCCCGGGGAGAGCACGACGTGCCCGCCGACGAAGAGGCGGCCGGCGGTGGCGGCGCCGCGGATGCCCGGCAAGGCTAGATGCCATGTGTGCCACGCGACGAGCGGAGGAGGCGATCGGGGCCGAGCAGCCCGCCAGCCGGCTCATGATCGAGCCGGCCGCCTGGACACCCCCCTTTGATTGGCCCGCGCTCTACGGCAACCGCGATCCGGTTGAGCTCGAGATCGGGTGCGGCAAGGGGATGTTCCTCAAGGAAGCAGCGCTGCGTTTCGGCGACCGCAATTACCTCGGCGTCGACACCGCGGGACGTTTCCTGCGCGTCGGCGAACAGCGGCTGCAGCGCGCCGGCATCGAACGCGTCCGCCTGATGCGCGCCGATGGCCTCGACGTGCTACAGCGCTGGATCGAGCCCGGATCGGTGCGGACCCTGCACATCTACTTCCCGGACCCGTGGCCCAAGAAGCGGCACCGCAAGCGCCGCATTTTCCGCCCCGCCCTGCTCGAGTTGGCGGCCACGGCCCTGCGCCCCGCGGGCGAGCTGCGCGTTGCGACCGACGATCCGGCCTACGCGGAGCAGATTCGGGAACTGCTCGCCTCGGCCCCCGACCGCTTCCGACCACACCCCTGGTCACCCGAGGATCCGGAGCGGCTGCCGACCAACTACGCGCGCAAGTGGCTACGGGCGGGACGCACGCTCTGGTGGGCGCGCTATCGCCTGGCCGCGGAGGACTAGGCGGACCGCGCCCGGCCGGAGAGGCTTGGCGCCTGGGGCGACGCGTGCTATCTTCGCCGGTCGCGCGCGGGCGACTTCAGGATCGATCGCCCGCCGCCGATCGATTCAGGGACGGGACGATCTAGAAGGCCGAAGCCCAGGAGTCAGAAGCCATGCGATGGGATCCGCAAGACGCCAAGTGGCGTGACCTGCTCAGCGAACCCGGCGACGACGAAGACGAAGACGAGGAGGAAGAAGGAGAAGAATCCTCCTCGAGCGACGATGATGAGCGCATCGCCGAGAAGGTGCTCAAGACGCGCACGGTTCTCGTGAGCGAAGCGATTTCCGATGAACTCGCCCGCAAGATCTATCAGCAGCTTCTCATCCTCGAGTCCGAGTCCCGCGAGAAGCCGATCACGGTGATGATCAACTCCCCCGGCGGAGAGGCGGATTCCGGCTTTGGCATCTACGATATGCTGCGCTTCGTCGCGGCGCCCGTACGCACCATCGTCGCCGGCCTCTGCGCCAGTGCGGCGATCCTCGTCTTCCTGGCGGGCGAGGAGAAGCAGCGCCTCAGTCTGCCGCACTCGCGTTTCATGATGCATCAACCTTCCAGCCAGTCCTTCGGTCAGGCCTCGGATCTGGCGATCGCTTCGACCGAGATCATCAAGCTGCGCGAGCGCTACAACAAGATCGTCGCCGAGGCGACGCACCAGGACATCGACCGCGTGCGCCGGGATGTCGATCGCGACTTCTGGCTGACGGCCGGCGAGGCGCAGGAATACGGGCTGGTGGATCGGGTCATCGAGCGCCGCGTCGAGATCGACCCTTCTTGACCCCTAGCTTGTGGATCGGAGATTCTGATCGCGTTGCGCAACCGGCTGTCGGCTAGGCCCCTAGACCGATGCCCGCTCGGCTGGCGACGCGGTTTCCAGCTGAGCGCGTCTTGCGCCTCAAACGATCAGCCGCGATCGCCCGCCACGGCAGCCCAAGACACGTAATCGACTGAATTACAAATCGTTACATCGACCATAGCAGAGCATGCGATCCCCAACCATTGGGGCCAGGCGGTTGCGCCCCGCCCCCCCCTCTCTCGCTCCCCCCCGGGATCACGCTCAAGGACCCCCCGCCGAGCGCCGATATCCCGAGTAGGTGCTTGGCCGGCGTCTGCGCGCAATCGCCCCCACGGCTGACCTGCGCCACCCCGCCCAGCACCCCGGAACAGGAGGAGTTTTCCGGATCGGACCAAGGAGTGGCTACGATGAAGACCCAGCTCTCGTCAGTGAACGGGTTCGTCGCGGCGGCGCTGGCGCTCGGCCTGCTCGGCTGCAGCGTCAGCGGCGTTTCTTCCAGCAGTGAAGATGACCACAAGAACGAAGTTGCGCTTCAGGTTCTCGGCCTCAATGCGATGGACGTCACCGACACCTCGGCCGTGATCGAGTGGTCGACGACGGTGCCGACCGTCGGCGTGCTGCGCGTCAGCGACGACCCGAGCCTGATCGTCAGTCAGAGCCGCACGACGGTGATGGATGCCCATCATACGACGCTGCTGTCCGATCTCGAGCCGGACACCGAATACCACTACCGCGTGCAGGCAATTAGCGCGACCGGCGATACGAGCTCGGCGCGCGGCAAGTCATTTCGCACTGCTCAGCCGTACGGCTACAGCGATAGCACGGCACCGGTCATCAGCGGGATCGAGGTGCGCAGCTTGACCTCGAGCTCGGCCCTGATCGCCTGGTCGACCGACGACGCCTGCCGCTGTCTGCTGCTCTATGACACGGCGGTACCGCTCGACCAGGAGGTCGAGGAATACCCGGAGGATACCGGCAAGTACACGTACGGCCACAGCGTCACGCTGACCGGTCTCGAGGCCCAAACCGACTACACCTTCCAGATCGAGGCTGTCAATCTGGCCGGCCTCCCGGGCTCATCGGCCGCGCAGTCGTTCACGACGCTCCAGGCGCCGACGCTGACCTTCTGCCCGGGCACGATCGCGGCCGCGCCCGGCGAGACCTTCCAGCTCGACGTCTGTGTCGTTCAGGCCCAAGACCTGGCCGGAGCGGCGATCACGATCGACTACGACCCGCTCGCGCTCGAGGTCGTCGGGGGGTCCGCGGGCATCGAGCCCGGCGCCTTCTACGCCGACAACGGCGGCCACCTCTTTATGCCGCCCGCGGTCGACGCGGTCGCCGGGCGGATCGTGGTCGAGGCGAGCTGGATCGTTGCCTTCGACGGCGACACCGCGCTCGGGACCGCGGCGGACGGGGATGGGACGATTTGTCGCATCCCGTTGCGCTTGAAGTCCGGCTTCCTGGGCGGTTCGACACCGCTCGCCTATGTCACGCTGGATCTCGACAGCGATGGGCGGCCCGATACGCGGCTCATCGATTACCAACGCCTGCCGATCGAATTCGTGGCTGAAAGCGGCCAGATCGAACGGAGCGAGGATTGAGGGCATGACCCGGGCAACTTGCCATCCTAGAGCGACTAGCCCCGCGCCCCCACCCTGGCGCAAGACTGGGGATCGCCCGGTGCTGCAGGGCGGCCGGAGGCGGGGAGCGGCGCTCAATGGAATGTCAAGTTGCACTCGCGCGGGTCCGATAGGGGGATGTGGAGTCGGAGGCTAGACCCGTATCGCGGGAAAAGCCACGACTTGGATTCTTAGGGAATCCGTAACAGGAGTGCAGTGTCCGATCGCGGTTCGAGCATGAGGTCAACTCCGAAGGGAATCGGCTCTGATGCGGCTATCCGGACCGGCGGCGGACGGAAAGCAGGGGGAAGGGAAGCGATGTCGAAGCATCTGTTTGTGACGCTAGGCGTGCTTCTGGTGGCATGCATGGTGCTGGTGTCGGGACCGGCCAAGGCTGCCGACCGCTATGAGGTCGTCGCCGAGTACAACGGCCCGTACTACCACACCGTCAATGCCCCAGCCGTGGATCAGAAGACCGACGACCCCATCACCGAGTACATGTTCGAGAATGTCTACGGTGTCGCCGTCAGCGTGGAGAGCGGCGGCCGCATCATGAACTATGTGCTCGACAGCGGAAACCGCCGCATCTTGGGCTACGAGGCCAATGTCGATATCAATCGACTCACCGACGCCTCGGCGGGCGCAACTTGGACTGACCCACGCACGGCGGCCAAGGAGTGGGACGACCAGGGCATCAATCTCGGGGAATGGGGGGCGACGGCCAGCAACTGGGTGATCCCCTACTCCGAGGTCTTCAAGGTCAATGGTGTTACTTGGGAATACGTCGCCAGCGTCTCGGGCTACACGTCGACCGATCAGGTCTATACGATCGACTACGACGATGCCGCCAATGCGCCCGAGCTCGTCGTGCCGACCGGTGCCCTGTCGCAGACCGACACCTGGGAAATCGTCTACTGCGTGACGAACTACCAGGGCGGCGGCACGGCCGCCTTCGGCCTGGGCGACATCGATCGGGGCAACAGCGATGGAGCTTCGATCAGCGAGATCCTGATCGATCAAACCGCGCCGACGACGAAGTCGTTCCAGGACCTGCGCGCGGTCTTCACGATCGCCAATCAGACCACGGCGACGACCGATGAGCTGTGGCTGATCGACGCCGCCGACAACAGCACCCTCCAGAATGAGGAGCTGATGGTCTACACGGTGACGCAGGACACGGGCGTCGAGGCGTTCCTGGAAGCCTATGACGATGTGCTCGTCGAGCCGAGTGGCGTCTACGTGGCGGCGACGGCCGGTGACAGCTACACCGATCCGGCCTACACGGCGGTCGGCGACATCGACCACATCACGACCGCGGCGATCGTGGACGAGAACCAGGTGACGGGGCACACCTACAGCTTCGCGATGTCCGATTCGTTCGTGACGATCACGGATCTGACGACGAATCGCAAGCTCGTCGACAGCGCCGACAAGGACGAGTTCGTCACCGGCTCGAACATTTGCTACGTCATTCCGGGCCTGGGGATCGACTTCGACACATCGGTTGCGGATGACACCGACGAGCTGTTCGAGACGACGCGGGCGATCCCGAGCCGCTATGCCTTCGTCTGTGACCGCGGCAACGATCGGATCAAGGTCATCGGCGTTGGCGACATCAGCACCACGACCGGAGACGATCTGCCCGGCGACGCGCACACCTGTGTTGCGCAGCCGACCGGGGCCGCCTCGATCGGCGCGACCCAGGATCAGGACTACCGTTTCACGACCCCTGCGACGGTGCCTGCCAACTACAAGACCGGAACGATCGCGCGCCCGATCAAGGAAGGCTCGCTCGAGAGCATGACGGCCGATCCGGACGGCACTCCTGTTTCCTGGACCCGCGTCGACGATCTCGCCACCGCCGGTCCCGACGACAAGGTCTACGAGCTCGACTGGTGGGAAGGCGTGATCCTCTTCGGTGACGGCACGCGCGGTCAGGTTCCGCCGGCCAACACCGAGTTCGAGATGACCTACACGACGACGCCGGACGTGATGCGCTACGGCACGACCGGCTCCGGCAACGGCCAGTTCGCCGACCCCGAGGGCGTCTGCGCCATCTGGAACAGCGGCCTCGGCTGCTACGTCGTTTACGTCGCCGATACGGCGAACAACCGGATTCAGAAGCTCTACTTCTATCCGGAAGACATCGCCCTCGGCGTCCCCCCGCGCATGGAGTATGTCACTTCGTGGACGATGGCAACCGGCGAGGACGACCTGCTCGACTCGCCCAAGCGTATCGACGTCGCCACTGACGGCACCTCCTACTTCGTCGCCGTGGGTGACAACAGCAAGCGCGTGATCCTGTACGAGGATACCGCCTTCCTGACGACCGGCACGGCGGCGCCGAGCTACGAGGTCGCGGTGGGCGGCGAAGGCACGGTGATCGGCTACTACGGCAGCATCGACGGGATCGATATCGTCCGCAACGGGTCGGAGATCGAGATCTACGTCGCGGATGGGGAGCGCGACGTCGTCACCAAGTACGTCCTCGCCCCGCAGGCCTCGGTGACCCTCAGCTTCACCGGCGTCAGTCAGCTACCGAATTCGTTCCCGCCCTCGGGTAGCTACACCTACACCTATACCGTCTCGAACGCGCCGGAGGGAGCGTACGTCGACTTCTACTACGGCACGGGTTCGAGCTTCAGCGAATCGACCACCGAGTTCTGCTTCACAAGCGGCAGCAAGGAGACCGATCTCGGGACGGTCAAGTGGCTGTTCTCAGCGAGCCCAGAAGGCACGCCAAGCGACGGAACCTATTACCTCTACGCGCGCCTGATGGACTCGGGTGGCAACTTGCTGGCGACCGACGCCACCGCGGCCAACGAGTTGCTGACGATCGACAGCAACCTAACGACGTCGCTCCAGCTGCGCGACAAGTTCGACAACGATCCGACTCTCCTGGCGGCACCCGACCAGGAGCGGACGATCTCGCTCGAGCTGACCTACCCGGACAGCGTGATCGGCGCCTCCTACGTCGGGAGTTTCCCGTCGGAGTTCATGGAGATCGTCAACATCACGCCCGGCCCGGGCTGGGATGGCACCGACTACCTGCAGCATGTTTGGAACGCGACGTACGACAACTCGGCTGGCACCTTTTCGGTGATGACGTCGATCCTCGGCTCGCCAGTCGGCCTGACCGAGAGCGGCGCACATCCGATGGCCTACGTCACCGTGCGGCCGAAGTCGGGCGCGCTCTCGAGTGGGACGCGGGTCCAGAGCGGCGAGTTTGCACTCAACACCTCCGGCAGCAGCATCACTGACAAGGATGGTGCCAATCCTACCGGTTGGGTGACGCGCAAGCTGGACGCCTACGTGGCCTACGTCGGCGACGTGGCGCACGCCACGACGGGCACCGACTCGGTCGTGCCCTACCTGCAGCCGCGCCCTGACGGCTACATGACCTTCGCCGACCAAATGGCGTTCACCCGCGGGTGGAACGGAGCGAGCAACACCCGCGACCCGATCGCCGACATCGGTCCGGTCTCGGGCGGTTCGCCGACCCTCCTGCCGACACCGGACGGCAAGTACAACCTCGGCGATCTGATCGCCTTCACCAGCAACTGGTCTTGGTTCGCCGAGAACGGATTCGGCGTCGCGGGATCGCCTGAGGGACTGGCGCTGAACGCCTTCAGTCCGCTCGGCACGGCGGTCGACGGCGAGGCAGTGCTCGACTTCCAGGCGACCGAAACCGTTCCTGCGCCGGGTGCCCTCGTGCAGGTCGACATCCGCGCCGAGGATGTGACCGCGCTGACGGGAGCAATGGTGCGCCTCGCCTACGACCCGCTCGAGCTGACGGTGGTCGGCGTCGAGCAGGGCGATCTGCTCGCCCGCAACGAGGCGACAGTGCTCTTCAACACCATCGAGCGCGACGGCATCTGCGAAATCTGCGCCACGCGTCTCGACCCGGAGACGCCGGGGGTGAGCGGCGCGGGCACGCTGGCGCGTGTCACGCTCCAGGTAACGGCACCGCTCGAAGAGGGTCTTGCCTGCGCCTATGACCTGCGCGACTGGCAGAACGAGGTCCTCGAGCGAGGGACGCAAGAACTCTTCACAGTTGGTAGCGGCACGCTGGCAGACGTCGTGCTCTGCCAGAACTTCCCCAACCCGCTCAATCCGGGCACGAGCATCGTCTTTAGCCTGCCCGAGCGGGAAGAAGTCGATCTGGCAATCTACGATCTCTCCGGCCGCCGTGTCCGGACGTTGATCCGCGGTTCGCGTGACGCGGGATTCCACTCGGTTGAATGGGACGGCTACACCGAGTCGGGCACTCGTGCCTCCAACGGCGTCTACTTCTATAAGTTGAACGCCGGTGACGAGAGCCAGACGCGCAAGCTGGTCGTCACGCGCTAGTCGACCCACGCGATGCAATACGGGTGCGGGGCCCGCCAGCCGGCGGGCCCCGTTTCTTGTGCGGCCGGTGTCTCCCGTGCGCGGCGACTGGCGTCGGTCGGTCCCCCCACTGGTTCCCGATATCCCGGGCGGCTGTCGGCAGCCAGCGAGCGGTCGCATTCTTCCCACCCGGCAAATTCTTCACCCGCCGGGCCTCGGCGGCGGCATCCACGCCAAGCCGCCGGGGCCCGCGCTCGCCGCCCCGACCGGGCCTTGGCGCGTGGCAATGATCGCCCCATCTGTCTGTATGGTATTGACATAGCCCCTAGGGCGTGGGAACCCGACGGTCCTTCTCGCCCTTCCGGGTCGGGCGCGGCCGAGCAGGCCCGCCGCGGCACGCCGCTTGCATGATCTCAGCTGTGGCGACCCGGACCGAGAGCCGGGAGGAGATGAGATTCCAGGAGGGAATCACGATGTCAAGCATGCGCCGCGCCCGTGAAGCGTGCCCCACCCGCAGGACTTCGCTCGCCGGGCCTACGCTGCTCCTGTTCTGGCTCGCCGGCGCCCTCTCGCTTTCGCCCGCTGCCGCCACCACGACACCCGCCGCCGAAGCACCACGCCTGCACGACGGGGACCTCCTGAACACCTCGGATGCTTGGGGACCGGGGCCGCAGCGTTTCAGCCTCCGCTGCGGCCTCGCCTCGAGCGATTCGCGCTCGCGCGGCACGTGGCGAACGACATCCCTGCGGGGCGAGTACGGTCTGTGGGACAATCTCGCGCTCGGCTTCAGCACCGCCTTCTACAACCAGACCAAGAGCTACGACGGCGCGCCGTCGCTCGCCAAGCAGGGCATCGGCGACAGCCGCATCACGCTGCGCTGGCGGTTGCCGCGCGATCCGCGCCAGCCTTTGCAGTTCGGCCTGCGCCCGGCGCTGCGGATCCCGACCGGGTACGATCAGGACGCCGACAGCCTGGCCCCGTTCACCTCGGGCACGCTCGACTTCGAGCTGCTCGCTACGCTCACACTGCACAGCCGACACGCGGATCTCTACCTGACGCCCGGCGTCGCTCTGCCCGGCGAAGAGAAGCACAGTGAGCTGCTCGGCGGCTGCGGCGTGCGTGTGCGGCCAGGACTCCCCCTCGGCCTGCAACTGGCAGCCGAGTTCTTTACGCGCTACGACCTCCCATTGCGCACCTACCGCCACGAAGCCTATGCCGGCCTGGCCGCGCCGCTCGCGTTCGACTGCGCGCTCGAGGTCGGCTTGCACCAGGAACTGCTCGACGGCGGCGATCGCGAACCAGCGCTCGGCGTGCGCTTGGGCTACGGCGTTCTGCCGCGGGAAGCGGATCGGCGCGCCGCGCCCCGGCTTGCGCCCACGCGTCTCGGCTGCGCCCCATTCACGAGCCGCGTGCCCGACCCGCATGGCTTCGCGGCCGAAGCCCGCCGCCAGCTGCTGGGTCTGATGATCGCCGCAACGGCGGTCGACCTGCAGCCGGAGGCTTGCAGCGCCGGCCCCTGCGTCGAACTCGAGGTGATCAGCCTCACCGCCGGGCGCGCTCGAGGATTGAGCATCCCGAAGCTGCTCGCGACGCCCCAAGCAACGCTCGAGGCCCATGCGCGGGTCGCGGTTTGCGACGCCGGCGCCGGCGTCTGTCTCGGTGAGCGTCACCTGCACGTGCTCGTGCGGCGGGGGCTGGGCGCGCACATCTTGCCGACCGAGGGCGACGAGGATACGCGCGTTCCGACGGCCCAGATTCGCAGCCGCTTGCGACGAACAGCGGCCGAACGCCTCGCCGCCGACGCCTGGGACGCGGTGGCGGAGATCCTGACGGAGGCTCGAGGGAAATGAGATACGAGGCAGGCATCGGATCAGCGGCCGCCGGCGGCGCGCCGGATCGCCCGGCCGCGCCGGCCCCGGCGCGCCCTCTCCGCCGTGGCTTGACGCCGCGGCGGACCGCCCGGGGAGTGCTCTCCTGGCTGGCGCTGGCCGGAGCTCTGGCGCTCGGCGTCGTCCAGATGCACGGGTGCCGGGGCACCGCGCCGGAGACCGAGGAGGCGGCCGTACGGGTGCAGGTCGACGTCGTGCCGCTCATTCTGCCGGCCGACACGACAGAGACCGCTTCGGTCTGGATCACCGTGCTGGCGGAAGGGGAACCGGTGGCCGACAGCACCCGCATCGATCTGCTGGCGACCCTCGGCTCGATCTCAGCGGAGGCGTATACGCGCGACGGGCTCGCCGTCACGAGCTATCGGGCCGCGGCCGTGACCGGCAATGTGGCCATCATCGCCCAAGCTCGCGGCGTGCGCGATACGATGAATATCACGCTCTACTAGCGCATGAGCTTGCCGTCGGTCAGCACCGGCAGCGAGTCAACAAGGCGGCCGCTCCCCGTGGGGGGGCGGCCGCCTTGCGCATGCCGGACCCGGTGCTTGGAGTCCGGGCGGTGGAGCTGAGGGGGATCGAACCCCTGACCTCATGACTGCCAGTCATGCGCTCTCCCAACTGAGCTACAGCCCCTTACTGGCAGTCAACGATCCTAGCGGCGGCCGGCCGTCAAGGTCAAGATCATTCCGGGAGCCGGCGCAAGGCGGTTGATTCGCCCGTGGTGAATGCTCTACCTTGAGTGCTCGGCATGCAGCCGCATGCAATGGGTTGAAAGCGGGAGTGGTGAAATTGGTAGACGCGCGGGACTCAAAATCCCGTGGGGGCGACCCCGTGTCGGTTCGAGTCCGACCTCCCGCAAGCGGCCTTTCCCACCCGGCCCGCCATCGGGCTGCCAAGCGCTAGCCGTGCGTGTCCCATCGCGCTGGCAAGCGGACGTTCCCCTTGCCCGTCTGACGACCTGGCGCATCGGCGGACCGGCGCGCTTCTTCAGCCGCCCTATCAGCACGGCCGAACTGCGCGACGATCTCTGCTTGGCGCGTGCCCTCGATCTGCCCTTCTTCGTGATTGGTGAAGGGTCGAACCTGCTCTTTCCCGACCGCGGCTACCCGGGACTCATCGTCCGCCTGGCGGCGCCGCGCGCCGGGCGGGCGCCCGTCGCGCGCGCCGCAACCGGGGAGGCGATGGATGGGCCGACGGCGATCGTCGAGCTCGCCGCGGGCAGCTCCTTCTCCGCCGCCGCGCGCGCGCTTGCCGCGGCCGGCTGGGCCGGACTCGAGTGGGCCGAGGGCATTCCCGGCACCGTCGCCGGCGCGATCGTCAACAACGCGGGCGCCTACGGCGGCGACGTGGCGCAGGTCCTGACCGAGGTCGACCTGCTGCAGGCCGACGGACAAAGGGCAACCTGGCCCGCGACCGAGATGCGCTTCGCCTACCGCAGCTCGCGACTCAAAGGCAGCGAACCGACGCGCTGGACGTTGCTGGCCGCGCGCTGGCGCCTCACCCGGGGAGCGCATGAGGCGCTGCTCGACCGCATGGCCGAGATTCGCGCGCGCCGTACGGCACGCACGCCCACCGGCGCCAGCTGCGGGAGCGTCTTTCGCAATCCGCCCGGCCAGGCGGCGGGCAAACTGATTGCATCGGCGGGACTTGCAGGTACGCGGCGGGGCGACGCGCAGGTCGCGACGCAGCACGCCAACTACATTCTCAATCGGGGCGCCGCACGCGCCGAGGATGCGCTCGCGCTGATGTGCGCAATCCGCCAGCGCGTAGCCGAGGAGCACGGCTTGACGCTCGAGCCGGAGGTGCAGCTCGTCGGCTTCCCGCCGGGCGTGCTCGATGCGCGCGCCTAGCGCACGGCCCTGTCCTGCGCGCCCCCTACTCCTGCTCCGCGGCCAAGGAGCCGACGGCGGCCACGTCGCCTTCGAGCAGCACCATGGGGCTCTGGATGCCACAGCGCTCCAGAACCTCCGGCTGCACTTCGCCGAAGCGCAGGCAGGGGGCAGCCCCCGCATCGCGATAGGCTGCCGCCGCGCGACCATCAAGAAACGGAGCGGTCGAGATGGGGCGCAGGGTGACGCGACAATCGAACTCGCGCAGCACCGCTTCGGCCACCGCCTTGATCTCCTCGAATCCGGTGCGGGCGGCGACGATGCCGGCGGCGAAAGCACGCCGGTCAACCGCCCCCGTCTCGGCCTGCGCGTCGCAGCGCGTCACTTCCCCGATCTCGAAGATCGCCTGCGGCAGCGGATGCGTCACGTTGCGGCGGAAGACTTCGACCAACCCCGGCAGCAGCTGTGTGCGCAGCATGGTCTGTTCGCCGGAAACGGGATTGGCGATCGTGACGGCCTCGTCAGAGGAAACGTGCCCGAGCAGCGTGTCGTGGCTCTGTTCGCTGGTCAAGACAAGCGACATCACCTCATGGAAGCCGAGTCCGCAGAAAAGCTGCCGCAGGCGGTCGCTCAGCCCCTCGATCGGGCGCTCGCCGCCGACCGTGAAGGTCGGCACGAGCGTCGGCTCGAGATTGTGGTAGCCGTAGGCGATCGCGAGATCCTCGATCAGATCGACCTCGTGGAGAATGTCGTTGCGATAGGCGGGCACGGCAACGGCGATGCGCCCAGCCTGTGCCGGGCGCGCCGCATGGCGCATGCGCGACAGCAGCTCGATGCCCTGCTCGGTCGTGATCGAGACGCCGAGCAAGCGCCCCGCGGCGTCCGGGTCGACCTCCATCGGTTGAGGCGTGAAATCGGGGCTCACCCAGCACTCCCCCGTCGGTCGCTCGATGGCGACCGTCGCCACCTCGACTCCGGGCAGATTCTCGCACAGGCTCGTGACCATGATGTTCAATGTGCGCAGCACAAGGCGGCGCACGTGGCCGGTAACGTCGATCAGCAACTGGCGCGACGCGCGCGTCACGCGCGTCGCCTCGGAGTTGATGATCGGCGGCATCGAGAGCACCTGCCCGTCCCGATCACGCAGGATCGGATAGCGACGCGCCTGGCGCAGCAGGTGCGCATAGGCGGTCCCCTTCGGGTGGTGCGCCAGAATCTCACGCAACGTCACCGGCGGCTGCCCGCCGGCGCCGAGCGGCACGAAGCAATAGCTCCCGGGGTCTTCTGCCGTATAGACAAACTCGTCGCCGACCGTGTCGAAGTCGTAGACTCCGATCGAGGCGTGCTTGCGGTTGCGGCCAATCGCCCAGTGCAGATTCTCCTGCAGCTTCATCAGAATCTTGAGCGTGTCGTCGTCGAGGGTGACGTTGCGCACGACGGCGCAGGCGATCTCGGGCCGGTACGCGTCCGGCTCCGTCACCGCCTGCTCGACGCACACGCGGGCCGCCGGCGTGTCGAGCGCGTAGTGCGGCGCCCCCGTCTCGAGCCCCAGGTAACCGCGCAGCGCGCGCGCCAGGCCGCCCGGATCGAACATGTCCGGCCGCACGGCAAGCAGCTCCATGCGCACGACCTCCAACGGCGGCAGCGCCTCGTGCGCTTCGCGCAGCGGCGCCTGACACGTGTCGCACAGGGGCGGGATCTCCTCGCTGGCAGTCATCTCGTGCACCGCGCCGCAGGCGCGACAGCGCACGCGCGCGAGTTCGGTGTAGCCCTCGACATCACAGCCAAGATGTCCGAGCTGTTCGAGCAGCGCGTCGGGCTCGATCTCGCGCCCGAGTAGCCTGCGCAGGCGGTCGGTCGGAATGCCTACGACCGGCATAGCGGAACCTCCTTCAACCACCCGAGGTCGGTCAGGTAGAGCTTGCGCATCTCGAGCACGTCGAAACGCAGCATCGCCAGGCGTTCGAGCCCGAGTCCCCAGGCGAGCACCGGGGCCGTGCAGCCCAGCGGGCGCGTCACCTCCGGACGGAAGATGCCGCCCCCCCCCATCTCGAACCAGTCGCGCTTCTCCTCGACCCAGATGAAGACCTCGACGCTCGGCTCGGTGTAGGGAAAGAACCCGGGCCGGAAGGTGATGCGCTCGAATCCCATCTTGCGATAGAAGGCTTGCAGCGTGCCGAGCAGATTGGCGAACGTCGCCGCCTCGTCGATGATGATCCCATCGACCTGGTGGAAAAGCGGCAGGTGCTTGTAGTCGATGGCCTCGCGCCGAAAGACGCGCCCGACGCAGAAGACCTTGCGCGGCCCGCGCGGCTGGGCAGCCAAGGCCCGCACGGTGGCGGCGGTCGTATGCGTGCGCAACACGGCTTGCTCGGCGCGCCGCGCCTCCCACCCGGGCCCCCAGCCGAGCGATCCGCTCTCACCGCCGTCCTCGTGCGTGCGCCGTACGCGCGCGACGAGCTCGGCGTCCTCTGGCAGGGCGATGCGCTCGGGCGCACTCAGGTAGAACGTATCCTGCATCTCGCGCGCCGGATGATCCTGAGGCTGGAACAGCGCGTCGAAGTTCCAGAAGGCGGATTCGACCATCGGCGAGACGATTTCCTCGAAGCCCATCTCGAGGAAGACGCGCCGCGTCTTGGCGATCACGCGCTGGAGCGGATGCGGTTTGCCCGGATAACGCGCGGCAACGCCAAGGTCAACGTCGTAGGCCTTGAACACAACGTCGCGCCACTCGCCGCTGGCGAGCATTTCGGGCGTCAGCTGCGTCGCCTCCCGCGCCTCGGCGATTCCGGCGGCGACGCACGCCTGCCCCGCCTCGGTCAGGGCGGCGTAGCGCCGCCGCTTGCGGCGCGCCTCGATCCAATCGCGCCGCCCCTTCAACAAAC
>Ga0180436_10000383_pt1 | contig 46371 bp, 34 predicted proteins | sample SS_ome_2_FD_132434 | JGI IMG/M metagenome (GOLD analysis project Ga0180436, IMG submission 132434) | Hypersaline lake sediment archaeal communities from the Salton Sea, California, USA - SS_3_S_2 metaG | ecosystem: Environmental > Aquatic > Non-marine Saline and Alkaline > Hypersaline >...
AGTCGGTTTGGGCGTATCCGGAGGAGTAACCTTAGGCGTGTCCGGCGGCGTCACCTTAGGCGTATCCGGCGGCGTAACCTTCGGCGTGTCCGGCGGCGTCACCTTAGGCGTATCCGGCGGCGTAACCTTAGGCGTGTCCGGCGGCGTAACCTTAGGCGTGTCCGGCGGCGTAACCTTAGGCGTGTCCGGCGGCGTAACCTTAGGCGTGTCCGGAGGCGTGACAGTCGGTTGCGTAGCCGGCTCGGGCTTTCCGGCGTTCGGATCGGCCGGCTCGTCGCCGCCATTGCCGCAACCGAACGTCAACATCATCGCCGCGACGAGACAGACCATCATCAACATAAGAGACTTGCAGGACATGTTGGAACTCCTTTCCGCTGATATACATGCTAAACAGTTTCGATCCCCGCGGCCGTCGCAGGGCGTCCACTGTCATTGTAGGCGGGCACACGCGTCGGGCAACATCAATTTGAAAGACATACGGAGGTCGATCCTATTTGCCGAATCCCAGATCTTCGCCTTTGCGTATTGCAAGCCCTATTTTCTCGCCGCTGTTGCGCCCGTTGTACCAAAGCAACCAACGGTCATTGGATTTCTCATAGACCACGAACGGCTTGTAGCACGACTTGCCGTCCCACGCCCCCGGCGTCGGCGAGATGATCGGATTGGCCCGGTGGCGGCGCCAGTTGGTGATTCCGTCCCGCGACCGCGCCAGGCCGATGCGGGCGAGTCTGTCTGTTTCAAAGCCGATGTAGAACATCATATGCCAGCCGTCCTTACGGACGATCTGACCGGCGGTGACCTTGGCTTTTTCCCAGTGCTTGCTCGGATCGGCCCTGAAGATCGGGTTTCCGGCGTGCTTCTTCCACGAGACGCCGTCTGTGCTTGTGGAGTATCCGATCGCATCAGGCTCGTAATCTTCGCCTCCGGAATACCACATTCGAAAAACCTCCTTCTCGACGTCCCACTCGACGTGCGGACACATCACCGACGTCTTTTCCCAGGCCGCTTCGGCCTCCAGCACTGGTTTGGCCCGCCGCGTGAAGCTCACGCCGTCGATGCTTGTCGCGTAGCCGATTCTCGAACGGCTCTTGGCCTGGCCGGTGTACCACATGTGGAACACGCCGTCCCTGTAGACCACGCCGGGTCGGTTAGTCTGGATTTCCCAGCCGCTGTCGGTCGGCGGCAGGACAATGACGGGCTCGCCCCAATTGACGCCGTCTTTGCTTTTCGACAAGGCTACGGACTTCTTCGGACGCCACGAGTTGTACATCCAGTACTCCCCTTTCACGCGCACGACCGAGACGTCGAAGATCGTACCGTATTTCCTCCCGCCAAGTACGGGATTGGCCGGGTGTTTGACCCAGCCCGGGGCCGTACAGGCCCGGCGTGCGGCGACGGTCCCGGCGGGATCATCGACTGTCGGCGCCTTGGCGGGGCTGGCCTTGCGAGGCGTAAGACCGCCGGCAAGCGCGTGGGCTCTCACTCGTTCGGGCGACAGGACGCGTGGGTAAATCGCCGCCTCCGCCAACGCTCCTCTAAGGAATCGACCCTTAAGCCACGGATCTCCGCCGATCTGGATCGGTCGTCTCTGCCTGCCGACGATCGGTCCTCCGCCGTCGGTCGCCGCACCGGCCGGAGTTCCGTCGATGTAGAGACAATTGTCGCCCGAGGCCGACCGCGTCCAGACCACGTGGCGCCACGACCCGTCGTTGAGTCCTGGCGCCGAAGTGAGCAGCGTGTCATCGCCGCCTTTCGGACCTGAGCCGACCACCAGGCATCCGTTCCGCTTCCCGTCGCGGGAGTTGCCGCCGACGATCGTCCAGTCCGCAGACCCGGCGCCGGCGGTCGCACGACTCATCATCGCGGCGCTGCCGGGCCAGAAAGAGGCGTTCCATTTCTGTGTTGACTTGATCCAGAACTCGATCGAAAGCGCGTTCAAATCGAGGTCGGAGCTTGCGGGAATCTCGACATATGCGCCGCTTCCGTCGAAAACCGCCGCCCGGCCCTTGATAGCGGGCGGACCGGTGTCCTGTCTGACTTTGCCCCGACACCTGCCGTTGTGCTTGCCGATCGCGTCACGGACTGTCGCCCCGTCGGCGAGATCAGATTCGGCGAAACGCCAGAAGGCCAGCGGTTTGTCCTTGAGCACTTCGGCGCTATAGTCTCCCCTCGGCGATTGAGTCGCCGTCGGCGCCGCAAGAACAGTCATCATTACAACACACGCCGTATTCAGCATAATCTAATCTCCATGCGCCCGGTGCGTAATGTGAAACTCTGTATGCCGACTGATTGCGGACGCTCACCTATCCATGACGTGATAAACAGGGAAGCGTCTCGAATTCATCTTTACTCGACCGCCAGTTTGAGTTCCGCTCCGGGCTTGACGGTTACTTTCAGGCCTTCGTGGAGTTGCTTGCCTGTGTATTTCTTCGAGGTCCCATCCGTCAGGTTTCTGACCGTATAGTCCTTGACAGGGTCAACGGTGAACCATTCGGGCATGGTGTTCATCCTGGGCCAGTCCTTCTTGAAGCCCATGTAGATGCGGTGCCTGGGTATGTCGAACACCAGCTTGCCGGAGAAATCCTTCTCGCCGCCGGCTTTCACGACGACCGCCAGGCCCTTGTCGTATTGCGCGGCGCCGAGCTGCAGGTCTTTTCGCCACGGACGCATGATCAGCCCGCGGGTGTGCATCATGGCGTGGATGATAGTCGTCCGCACGCCGTTTGACTGCAGCTTCATGGTGCCCCAGAGCTTGTTGGGGTCATTGGCGTATACGATATTCGTCGCCACTTCGCTGTCGGCCCAGGCCAGGCCCTCTGCGACCGGCAGGCGATTGAGAATGTACAGCCCGCCCTCGACGGAATCGGCCCAGCCGTCGATCGAATTGCCCTCCCAGCGGTAGTTCTTGTAGAGCGGCTTGGCGAGGTTCTTCAGCGTCCGGGTCATCTGCTCTTGATAAAGCGGCTTCTCGGCCACCATGTCGTAGCAGAAGTATCCGACATAGTTGTAGCCCCAGCCGTCTGAGAGCCCGCTCTTGCGGCCGAGCGTGTTGTACATGATGCCGTCGGGATTGGTCCCGCGTTTGAGTATCTCGTCGCACAAATGCTTGATGTGCGGCAGATACTCTTTGGCCTTTGCGGGATTGTGCGTCGACTCAACGCCCAGCAGCAGACCGAGCCCGCCGATGATCTCACAACCGTGATCTCGCAGGCGGGTCGGAACGAAACCGCCGGGCAGGAGATAGTAGTCGGCCAGTCGCTCGGCATATTGGAGATACTTCTTCTCACCGGTCATCGTGTACATTCTAGCCAGCGCCTGGAGCTGCTCGCCGTTGATCTCGATGTTCTTCGACGGGATGTTCCCGTACTTCGTTTCGATCGGCGGCTTGGCCCAGATCGCGTCCTGGATCGCCTTCATGCGATCGAACCATTCATCCTTGCCAGTGACCTCGACTATCGCGATCAGCCCATCCTTTACGTATTCGCTGCCGCCGAAGAAGTTCTTGGGCTGGCCGAAGAAACCCTTGGGACAGTGCTTGATCTCGGCGTGCAGGGCTCGGCGGACCGGACCGTTGAGGGCCTCTATGTCTGTCATCCATGCGGCCCAGACTAAGAACGGGTAGCAGTCGGCCCAAGCGTCCTGGTAGTTGAAGCGTCCGTCAGGATGATAGAGCCCGGTATCCTTCTCGATCTTCTTCAGCGCAACGTCATGCAGCCAGCGATGGACTTTGGTGATCGAAAATCCTGCGACCTTCGCCGACTTTTCGGCGGCCTTGAACGCTACTGCGTCCTGGGCCATCGCCGCGGCGGAAATCCCCATCACACACACAACCGCAATCCCTCGCGCCAATTCGTTAATCTTCATAACTGCCCTTTCAAGTTAGGATTCGACTCTAACGATACTCGCCGCGGCAATCGGCGGCAAGAGCGGACCTGGCGCCGAGGGCCTGTTTTTTTGTTTTACACCTTCCCGGATTTTTTGTTCCGTGGTACACTATACCCTTGATGCGGAGGATAGCTCTGTCCAGGCCGCATCAAGAGCCTGACGTGTCGAGAGAGGAACAGTTTTTACAACTTCGTAGTCTTGAGGTGCTGGTGAGTTTTGTGTCCATACGTACGCTCGTATGCGATCGAAATCCGCCGCTCGCCCAACCTATATGACGGCTAAAAGCCGCCAGGAGAACGATCTATGTCTCATAAGAATTTGGTGGTAATCAGTGATGAGATAATCACAAACAACACCGGCTCGGACTGGCTGGACTACCACTGGTCCATCGAGGGACCGGCGGCTTTTGAAATCAGCACGACCCTCGCCAGCGGATTCGACGTCAGCCCCTTCACGAACATTGACTGGGCTCCGAAGTCCGGATGGACCTCGGACTATGCATCGGCGCTCAATCTTGACGGCGGCGTCGTTCCCGCAGGCGGCACTTTCCACCCGGGAGTCGACACCGGCTACCTCGTGATCAAGGCTGACCTGAGCGGGTCCGATGCGAGCTTCACTCTCAGGCAAACCCCCACGCCCGAACCGGCGACAATGCTCCTGCTGGCCGCGGGACTGCCAATGCTCGCGAGGCGAAGACAGAGACGGAGACACGCAGCAAGGGCGTAGAGGAGTCCATATTCGTCAGTTCTTCAAAGCCCCGGCTTCGGTCGGGGCTTTCTCAATTATCCCAACCCTGCGGCATCCGGGCCGATCAGGGCTTGAAGAACGCGGGGCAAGTTCTTACCATTATCATGCGATATGCAGGCCCGCGCCTGCGTTTATACGCATTGAAAACAGATGTCCCGCCATCGGGACCCGCGCACCCCTTACCCACGAGGTATAACATGCCCAAGTACAAGTCAATCAGCCTTCTGTTAGCAGTTGCGATGCTCGCGGCCTTCGCGGCGCCGCTTTTCGCGGTCAACAACGGCGACACGCCGGTCAACACAGTCGCCTCGGCCCGACGCATGATCGAGGATCTGACCAAGACACATGGCGATAAGTACAAGGGCGGCAAGGAATTCGCCGCGCGCCTGACGGCGATCGAGGCCAAGCTCAAGGCTAACGCCGGCGATAAGGACGCCGCCGAGGCCTTGGCCAAGCTGATAGCCGAGGCGTCGCTGGCCAACCCGCTGCTGGACTTCGACAAACTCGTCGTCATCCGCCGCACGCGCGAGGCCAACCGCAGCCTGAACGCCTACACCAGCGACACCATCAGGCGCACCGGCTGGGACAACGACATCGCGGAGATCTCGAATCTACGCGGCGAGGTGAAGGTTCGCCCGATCTACCAGCACCCCAACAAGTCGGTCATGAAGCACATGGACCTGCACTTCTCGGCCCAGAAAATTATGTTCTCCGGCGTGGGCGCAAACGGACGCTGGGCGATTCTCGAAGTTGACGCAAACGGCGAGAACCTCAAGGAGCTGACCCCCAGCGACCAGAAGGACGTTCAGTGGTTCGACGGCTGCTACCTGCCGGCCGAGGGTGAAATCGTCGGCTGCTCGACCGCCGGGATGCAGGGACTGCCCTGCGTAAACGGCAGCCAGCCGATGGTCAACCTATACCGGGTCAACACCAAGAACGGCAAGATCCGCCAGCTCACTTTCGAACAGGACAGCGACTGGCACCCGCGCGTGCACCACAACGGACGCGTGATCTACCTCCGCTGGGAGTACACCGACACGCCCCACTACTTCTCCCGCTACATGTTCCACATGAATCCCGACGGAACCGGGCAGATGGAGCTCTGGGGAAGCGGATCGTATTTCCCCACGGCCTACTGCTGGGCCAGGCCGGTGCCGAACCATCCGTCGATGCTCGTGGGCACCGTCAGCGGACACCACGCAAAGAGTGAAACCGGCAGGCTGCTGCTGGTCAACCCCGCGCTGGCGAGAAAATACCCGCTCCGCTACGAGCCCAAGGACAAGGTATGGGGCAAGGAGAAAGGCAACATCAACATCCACCCCAAGGTCCTGCCTGCCAGCGAGACCGGATGCGTGCAGGAAATCCCCGGCTGGGGCAAGGACGTAGTCGGCAATGTTTACGACAACCAGGGCGGCGGACAGAAGTACACCTTCGGCACCCCCTGGCCCCTTTCGGACAAGTACTTCCTGGTCTCCCTCAAGGGCTTCACCCCCGGCGGCAAATGGACCCTCTGCCTGGTCGACGTGTTCGACAACATGACGACAGTCTACGCCGACGAGAAGTACAGCATTTTCGAGCCGATCCCGCTGGCGGTGCGCAAGACTCCGCCGGTTATTGCCGACAGAACCATCCCCGGCGCTCCGGCTACGGTTTTCTGCACGGACGTCTACGGCGGACGCGGCCTGGCGGGCGTCCCCCGCGGCAAGGTCAAGAGACTCCGCGTCTTCGCCTATCACTACGGCTACATCCGCAGCGGCGGACACGAATCTGTCGGACTCGAATCGAGCTGGGACATCAAGCGAATCCTGGGCACCGTTCCCGTCGAAGAGGACGGCTCGTTCAGCTTCAACGCACCCAGCGACACGCCGCTGGCGATCCAGCCTCTCGACGAGGACGGAGCCGCCCTGGCGCTGATGCGAAGCTGGATGGTCGGAATGCCCGGCGAGCGAATGGCCTGCAACGGCTGCCACGAAGACCTCAACGAAGCCACGCCGATCAAGATCACCAAGGCCGCCAAGCGGGCTCCTTCGAAGATCGAGCCGTGGTACGGCAAGACCCGCCCGTTCGCCTACCAGACCGAGATCCAGCCGATGCTCAACAAGTACTGCGTCGGTTGCCATAACGAGAAGAACAAGACAATCAAGGGCATCCCGTCGTTTGAGAAAGGCGATTCGAACTGGCGTAAGGACCGCTCGTACTTGAATCTCGTAGCGTTCACCCGCCGCCCGGGTCCCGAGAGCGATCTGGACATGTACAACGCCATGGAATGGCACGCGACGACCAGCCCGTTGATCCAGATGTTCCGCAAGGGACACAAGAACGTGAAGCTCGACGCCGAATCGTGGGAGCGCCTCTACACGTGGATCGACCTGAACGTCCCGCACCGCGGGATGTGGAACAACTCCAAGTACGAAAAGCGACGACTGGAACTGGCCAAACTCTACGCCGGACTCGGCGACAACCCCGAAGAAGAATTCAGGGGCGTAATGGCCGAGATGAAGAAGGACATCAAGCCGATCATGCCCAAGGCTATGGCGAAGGTCAAGCCCGACGGACTCAAGGCCGCCGGATTCCCGTTCGACGCCGCCGCGGCCAAGAAGCTCCAGGGCGACCCGGCCGGTACGGAACTCACGCTGGCCGAAGGCGTGACGATGAAGCTGGTCAAGATCCCCGCCGGACAGTTCGTCATGGGCTCCCAGGCCGGATACCCCGACGAAGCCCCGAGAGCGGTTGTCAAGATCGACAAGCCGTTCCTCATGGGCGCCTGCGAGGTCACCAACAAGCAGTACAAGGCGTTCGATCCCAAGCACGACACCCGCTACCTCGACGAGCACGGCAAGGACCACACCACCCCGGGCTACATCGCCAACCACGCCGATCAGCCGGTGGCTAGAATCTCCTGGCAGGAGGCGACGGCGTTCTGCAAGTGGCTCGGCGAGAAGACCGGCAAGAAGGTCGCCCTGCCTACCGAAGCCCAGTGGGAATGGGCCGCCCGAGGCGGAAGCGACAAGCAGTTCTTCTACGGCGACAAGGACACCGACTTCTCCACGCACGCCAACCTCGCCGACGCCGGCAGGCGCCGAACGTATGTCGCCTGGGACGGCGGGTCCAAGATCCACAGGCGCCGAGACTACCCCAAGGATTACCTCTATCCGCTGCGCGACGACCGCTTCACCGACAAGTGGTTCGTCGTGGACTTCGTCAAGCAGTACGAGGCCAATCCGTTCGGCCTGTACGACATTGTCGGCAACGTCTGCGAATGGACCCGATCGAGCTACAGGCCCTATCCGTACAAAGCCTCCGACGGACGCAACGACGGGAATCTCGCCGACAAGAAGGTCGCGCGGGGCGGCTCGTGGGCCGATCGTCCCAAGACCGCCGGCAGCTCGATACGCATGCCGTACGAATCGTACCAGAAGGTCTACAACGTCGGCTTCCGCGTAATCATCGAATAGCCGACGACTGGCAAGCTCGAAACCGAATCGCCCCTCGCAACATCTGCGGGGGGCGGTTTCTTTTTGCGCCGCGTCACTTCCCGTTGAGGATCCGGCTCATAGTCGCCGAAAGCGATTTGAATTCGTAGGGTTTCTGGATGAATCCCTCCAGCGATGCGTCGGTGAAACGGTCCTCGATGTCCTGGCAGCCGTATCCGCTGGAGATGACGACTCGCACGTCCGGTCGGATCCCGCACAACTCCCGGTAGGCTTCGTGCCCGTCCATCCGGGGCATCGCCAGATCGAGTATCACGCAGTCAATCTCGCCGCAGCGCTCCCGGTAGATGTCGACGGCCTCCTGCCCGTCCGATGCACAAATGACCGACAGGCCGATTCGCTCCAGCAGGCGTCGAGCGATCGTGAGAACGCCCTCCTCGTCGTCGGCGACAAGAACTGTCCCTGAAACCGGCGATTCGCCGTCTCCGGTCTCGGCGTCCGGCTTGATGTCTTTGGCCTCGGCGTGACACACCGGCAGCAGGACGTTGAAAGTCGTCCCCCTGCCGAATTCGCTCGATACGGTGACGGCTCCGCCGTGAGCGCGAATTATTCCCAGGACTGCGGCCAGGCCCAATCCCCGCCCGGCGAATTTTGTCGTGAAGAACGGATCGAAAAGTTTGGCCTGGGTCTCGGAGTCCATGCCGCACCCCGTGTCGGTCACCTCGAGACGCGCGTAGAGCCCTTCGGGCAATTCCTCTCCCAGGTAGGTGTTTTTCAGATACACCCGATCGCAGTGCATCGTGTCGGTCGTGATCATTATGATCCCGTGATCGTCGCCAATGGCTTCTGAGGCGTTTGTGATCAGGTTCATGACGATCTGCCTGATCTGGGTCACGTCGGCGTCGACCGCGGGCGGATCAGCGGCAAAACTCGTCTTCAGCATCGCTTTCTTGGATATCGTGACCTCCAGCATCTTGGACATGTCCGAGACGACCTGCGACAGATTTATCGGCTCGACCAGGAACTGCCCCCTGCCGGAATACGCCAGCATCTGCGAGCACAGTTCGGCCGCCCGCTGAGAGGCCTTCTTTATCTCGTCAATGCTGACTACAGCCATTGAGTCAGTCGGAGACTCCATAGCCGCCAGTTCGGCGTTGCCGAGTATCACCATCAGCAAGTTGTTGAAGTCATGTGCGATCCCACCGGCCAGCACGCCGAGGCTCTCGAGCTTCTGGGCGTGGCGGACCTGCTTCTCGAGCAGTTGGCGCTCCTCCTCGGCCCGCTTTCGCTCGGTTACGTCTACGAATATGCAGGCGAACTGCCCCTCGGCGGGACGATACGCCGTGACCTCATAGTAGCAATCCAACTCCCGGCTGTAGTTCTCGAAATGCGCCGGCTCGCCCGTGATCGCCACATTCCCGAACTTCTCTATCCAGTGTGATTCAGTCTGGGGAAGAACCTCAAGAACGCGGCGCCCGACGATGTCGGAGCCCTTCAGGCCCGTCAGGCGTTCGAACGACGGGTTGACCGCCAGGAACCGGTAGTCAACAGGCTTGCCGTCATCGTCGCAGATTACGTCGTGGAGGGAAAAGCCGTCGATCATCTCGTTGAATATCGACTGGTAGTTCTGCTCGGCCGTCAGACGATCGGTGATGTCGAGTATCGCGGCGATCGAATATTTCGGAGCGCCCTGCTCGTCTCGCATCAACGACACCGTAACGCTCCCCCAGACGATCGATCCGTCCTTTCGGACATATCGCTTCTCCATCGCAAACGGGCCTGTCTCACCGGCCCAGAGCCGCTTGATGTTCTCGCGGCTGGAGGCGACCTCGCCACGATGCGTAATGTCCGCTACAGACATCGCCAACAGCTCCCTGCGCGAGTATCCCAGCATCCCGCAGAACTGATCGTTTACGCTGATAAGGTCTCCGTTGCGGTCGGCGTGAACGATCCCCACCGCGGCGTTTTCGAAGGTGGCGCGGAATCGACGTTCGCTGTCTCGAACGGCTTTGTGCGCCCGCTCGGACCGCTCCAGCTCTCGGCGAAGCTCCTGGGTCTTGTCCTCGACTCGTTGCCGAAGACTTCTATTCCAGGCCAGCACAATCGCAACAGCAAGCCCCGCAACAACACCCGTGGTCAGCACGACCGCCCAGAACGCAATGCTCGGGTAAAACGGGTCGGCGGCAATCACAGATCCGACTTCGACCCGATCGGCGGCCGAGCACGCCGACGCACTCCCCATCGTCGCGCAGAAGCATACGGCGCCAACGCGGCGCAGAACGACATCGATATATCCTGTAAAATGCCTCATCGCGTTATTCTACGTCAATCGACGGCATATTATCCAATCATCGGCGCAAATACAATCATGGCGCAGACAACCGGCCCGCGAGGCGTCGGACGCTCGCGGGCCGGAATTGTATTCGCCTGGTTGCTGCAAATAAGCTACTTGCAGGACTTGCCCATCGCCTTGAGGATCTTCTTCAGGCCGATCAGCGACATCTCGCTGCATTCCATGTCGTTCTTGCCCTTGATGTATCGTTCCTGCTCGATGGTGAACCATTCGGCTCCGCCTACTTCGTAGCTGGCGGCGATGACCTCTTTCCACGGGACCGAATCGTCGCCGATGATCGGGCGAGTTCCCTTGCCCTTGACCATGGCGGGCTTAAAGTGCTGGACCTTGTATCGGCCCGGGTACCGTTTGATGAAACCGACGGGGTCTGCTCCGGCGTGCACCGTCCAGCCGACATCCTGCTGGAGGACGACGTCGTCGCAGGTCCTCTCGGCGAACAGATCGAACCAGGTCTTTGTCTTTTCGCCGGCGGCGACTTTCATCTCGCGAGAGTGGTTGTGGTAGCCGCAGTACATGCCGACCTTCTTGAGGGTCGCCGCGGCCTTGTTGAAGTCCTCGGCCAGCTTTTTCGACCGTTCGGGATGGCAGAAGGCCCCGTCGCCCGGAGCGACAAGGTATTTGCATCCGATGGCCTTGTGAAAATCGATGGTCTTCTGAATGTTCTTGGGATTGGTGAACGAGCCTGTGCCGATGTGCGTGCATGCGGCGACGAGGCCGAGATCGTCAAGCCTCTTCTTCAGCTCTTTGGCTTTTCCGCCGTAGTTGTGGTACCCGGCGAACTCCACGCCGGAGTATCCCATCTTGGCGACGCCTTCGAGGACCTTGTCGAAGCCGCCCCGGCAACTGCCGCGAACCGAGTAAAGCTGCAGTGCGATCCGCACGTTCTTAACCGGCGCGACTTTCTTGCCCTTGGGTCCGCAGGAGCCGCAATGGGCCTGTGCAAAATTTGATCCGCCGGCCAACAACGCTGCTCCAGCCGCGGTGAGTTTCAATGCATCTCGTCTCGTGTAGTCTTTCATTTCATTAACCTTTGTCAAAGAAGTTTCTTCCGGCGGGCCTGAGCCCGGAGCCAGTCCTCACATTGTAAGAACGGGCCGGTCGTCCGCCATATTTCGCTCAATAACTGAACTTTTGCAAATTGCAGTTTGAGCACTGAAATATGAGGCGATTTGACGATAGGCTTTGTAGATACCGCAACTTCACCAGAGTACTGACCAGCATCGTCAGCGGGACCTGGCGCGTAATGGTCCGCTCGCACCAGCCGCGAGTACGCGCCATGCCCATCTGCTGCTTGCTTTCCTGGGAGCATTCCTCGATACCCCAACGGTCATAGAACACCCGAGTTCGGGTGGAGTCGAGATGTGGTGCGGTGGTTCAGGTTGGCATATCCGTTTTCCAGCCCAACACAAACCGACGCATGTAGAGGCTGCTCAGCAGCGGGAGTAATAGGCGCGCCTTGCGGCATGCCGCGGCCCTGATCCTTGTTGCGGGTCGTTCGATGCGTGTTTCCGTTGTCATAGGTCTCTTCGGTCGGAGCCGTCAGCCGCATCTTGATCAAATGCACCACACGCTTGTCGCTTACGCGACGGGTCACCGACTTGATCAACTCGGCGTGGGGGATGCTGTCGAAGATTAAAGCAGCCTGTCCCTTTTGTTTGTGTACTACGGTTCGGATCACCGCTGCGAGACGAATGTTACTTTGATCTCGGCGACGTCCTTGGGCGCCGGGAAGTCTCCGCCGGATGGGGTCAGTGTTCTTCCGCCTGCTGCAACCTTGCTGGCCAGAGATTTCGGGAGCCTGAGTACGAATCCGCCGGGGGGAGACGCTTTTCCGGTGAGTTTCAGGACCGCCCCGCCGCCGGTCGTCCGCCAACTCAGCGACAGGTCGCCGAAGTGGGTCGGCATGGCTCTCAGTTCGAAGCCCTCCGGATCGGTGAACCATTTGGGGTCCGCCCCGCCAAAGAGCACCAGACGATCGCCGTCCTCAAACAGCAGCGAATTTCGCATCAGGAGCCAGACTTCGGCGATCGCCCAGCCGTGCGGCATGGCGCAGGCCTTGTTGGCGTCGGGGGCGGTCTTGCTGTGCCGCCAGGTCGTTCGCAGGTGCGGCCAGCCGCCCGAGCCGCTGGACCCGCCCTCCTCGAAGGCGAACCATTGCTGCATGTGCTTGTGAGCCAGATGAACGTCGATAGTCTGGTAGCCGGCGTCTCGATTGCCCGCCAGCAGGCCCTGGTGAGCCGTCGCCGGGGCGAAGTACCGCCAGTGCGCAATCCTCTGTTTGCCAATCCGCCGGAACTGCTCACGGGCGAGGCCTTCGTTCAGCGGATAGAGCCGACACGGCCAGAGCACCGAATAGCCGCCGTAGCCCTTGGCGAGATCCTTGCCGAAGCGATCGTACGATTTGGCAAGTTCGCTCGCCAGGTCGTCCCACTTCTTCGCTTCGGCTTTCTTGCCCATCGCCCGGCAGATATCGGCCACGATCCGCACGCCGGCCAGGTCGAACGCTTCGGTGTACTCCGGATGATTGCCGTCGCACCGTCCGGGCTGCAGTTTCCTGCGGGATTCCTTCGGCAGTGATTCGCCGAAGTCCAGGCTCGTCATGCTGATCCAGTGAGGCCCTTTAGTCGTGCGGCAGTAGCGGATCATCTCGGCGATCTTCACCGCCGACGGATAGACCCGCCGCAACCAGGCCTTATCCCGCGTGAACTTCCAGTGCTGCCCGATCGACCAGAGGATCTGACCGGGATTGTCGGCCTCAGGGAACGGCCGGCCGTTAAACGGATGGGCCAGGAAGTAGTCGATCACAGCCTCCGACAGTTCGGCCCGCCCGGACTTCTGCATCATGTTGGCGATGTACATACCGTCGCGATTGTAGACCGGGTAGTTCAGCACAGCCACGTCGGCGGCGCCCTCGTTCATGCATATCCCCGCATGGGCCAGCATCACGCAGTAACCGTTGTTCCATCGCTGATCGGGCAGGCGGACGGACATGTTTCCGTAGAACTTCCTCCAGTACGCAATCGCTTCGGCGAACAGATCTCCCCCAGCCGCCTTGCAGTAGTAACCCACCCCGGCGTCGGGGATATCGATCCCGTCGGCGCCTGACTGCGGAACGGCGGCGTCAATGTAGTTCGACCTTAGCGGGGTCCATTTGTGGCGCACCGCACGCCGCCCCGGCAGCACGGGACAGAGCAGTTTGATCCTCCGGCTTTCACCGGCCGGGATCGCCAGATCGAATCGCAACGCCCCCGAACAGTCGCCTGTCTTCGAAGCTGATGTCTTGTATTTCGGCATCCGGCCTTTGCCGGCGAACTGTCCAATGGCGTCGGTCGACAGGACTCCGGCGGCCGCGGGTTTCGATCCGGCTACTATCGCCGGATGTCCGTCAGCCAGCAACGCATCGCCGCCGGGACTCACGCTGAGTTTTTTTTTTGACGTCAAACCCCGCCGGCCCTATCGCACGCAGCGCCGCATAGACCGATATCTTCCGGGCAGAATCGCCGTTGTTAGTCACAATCGCCCGCGACCCGACCAGATGGATATCCTTGCCGCCCAGCTTCCGGAAGACCTGGCACACTTCAGTGCGAACGCCGACAGGCCCGATCGACCACTTTGACCATGGAATGAGGTATCGATCGCCAACCAGCCCGCGGCTGCACGTGATCTTGTCCATCGTCGGCGCAGTCAGCTTGCGGGTCTGGTGGTCGTAGATCCAGTAGTAGATTCCGTAAGACCCGGCCCCCGGCGAAAAGCATCCCTCGGGCTCGACGAAAGTCTTGAGGCTGTCGAGCGTATTGGGAATCCCAATCGGAATGTGCGCTTTGCCTGCGGGGTCCAGCGGTTGGCGGGCGCAGGCGTGTCCGACAAGCAGCGTAAAGGCCGCCGAAAACGCCGAGAGAGTCAATCGGTTCATGCCAGTATCCTCAACACGTACGGGTAATCGAACATGGGGTTCTTATAGCGGCAAGAACCGCCATGTTACAAGGAACTTAAGCGCCGCGGGGCTTGACCCCGGGCGCCGCAGAGAGTAAAAGTAGCCGAAACAACGCTCCATATTCTCGGAACCTTTATGAAATTACCGTTTACAAGAACGCTCATCGCCGCCCTGGCCCTGGCGCTGACATCGGCGTCGGGATGCAATTGGCGAAGTATGCTGATCCCGAGCAATAACGCCAAGGCTGGCGAAAAAGTGGCGATCGATCATTACGCCAGAGGCCAGGTCCTCGCCGAAGGCGGCGATCTGGACGCGGCGCTGGCCGAACTGCTCAAGGCGATCCGCTCTGATCCTGAGCTGTCGGCGGCCCACTCGGCGATCGGCGACATTCACCGCAAGCGCGGAAGTCACCGCCTGGCGGTCGGAGCATACCAAAACGCATGCCGGACAAATCCTTACGCATTCCGACCTCACTACAATCTCGGCGTGACCTACCAGGCGCTGGCCAGCGCCGCCAAGGCGGTCGAGGAATACACCCGGCACCTCAAGGAGGCCGTCAACGTATACCTTCGCGCGGTGGTCATCCGCGAAGACGATTTCGACGCGAATCTGAACCTCTCGGCGTGCTACTTCCAATTGGGCAAATACGATCTGGCCGAGGAATACTGCAACGCCGCGATCGCCGCCGAACCGAAGTCGCCCCAGGCCCACAGCAATCTGGGGATCATATACGACAGCCAGAACCGACTGTACAAAGCGGTCAGAGCCTACAAGGATTCGCTGGAACTGGACACCAATCAGCCCAAGATCCTGCTGAATCTCGGATCGACCTACATGCGCCAGGGGATGCGCAAGTCGGCCCTGAGGTGCTTCAAGCTCTCAGCCGAACAGGATCCCGAAGACCCCGCCGCGTTCCGCCAGATCGGCCAGTGCTACTACCGTATGAAGGACTACGAGAAGGCCCTGGAAGCCTACGAGAAGGCGATTTCGCTGGACGAGAAGGACGCAACGGCCCACAGGGGACTTGGGACGGTGCTGATAACCCGGTTCGTCCTGGACCAGGAGAACAAGGATCTGCGCGAGCAGGGTCTCAGCGCCTGGCGACAATCGCTGGAGATCGATCCGGACCAGGAGGATCTGGTGAAACTCCTGCGAAAGTACTCTCAAATGGAGTCGAATCCCAAACTCTGAGGCCGGCGCCCCGTCCGACGATCTGAAAGAACCCTCCCAAAAAGCCCCGGCAAACGGCTATAATGTGTTTACGGGGGTTAACTCAAACACGAGACAAACATGATTGGAATATCAAAACTATACTGCGGCACCGTCGAAGCCTCCGATCCTCTGCGTTACGGACGAGACAGCTCCAAGCTGCCGAGCAACATGCTCCAGTTCTCGTCCGACAAGAAGCCGGTAGTCGTCTGGAACTGCACCAAGCGCTGCAACCTGAAGTGCAAGCACTGCTACTCGGCCAGCAACAACCAGCCGGCCCCGGACGAGCTTACCGACGATGAAGCGAAGGTCATGATCGACGATCTGGCGGCGTTCGGATGCCCGGTGCTGCTGTTTTCCGGCGGCGAACCGCTGATGCGTTCGGGCGTCACCAATCTGATCTCACACGCGCGGGCCGCCGGCCTGCGTGCGGTGGTCTCGACTAACGGAAATCTTATCGACGAACCGATGGCCGCGAAACTGGCCGAAGCGGGCTTGAGTTACGTGGGGGTCAGCCTCGACGGACTCAGAGAAACCAACGACAAGTTCCGCGGCGTCGACGGAGCGTTCGATCGGGCTCTGCGGGGCATCCGAAACTGTCTGACCTCCGAGGTGAAAGTCGGCCTGCGATTCACGCTCAACCGTCACAATTTCAAGGAAGTCGCCGGCATCTTCGACCTGATCGAGGCCGAGGGCATTCCGCGGGTATGCTTTTACCACCTGGTCGACACCGGGCGCGGGGCGGACATGTCCGACGCGGTGCTGACCCACGCCGAGACCCGCGACACGCTGGACCTGATAATGGACCGCACGGCCCAGGCCCACGCCGCCAGCCGCGAGCTGGAAGTGCTCACGGTGGACAATCACGCCGACGGACCCTACCTCTACATGCGTCTGCGGCAGACCAATCCCGAGCGGAGCAAGGACTGCTTCGAGTTGATGCAGATGAACGGCGGAAACTCCAGCGGACAGGGAATCGGCTGCATCAGTTGGGACGGAACGGTCCTGCCGGATCAGTTCTGGCGACATCAGATTCTCGGCAACGTGCGGGATCGTGCGTTCAGCGAGATATGGAGCGATCCGGACCACCCGTTCCTGTCGAAGCTTCGCGGCCGCAAGAAGCACCTGCAGGGCCGATGCCCCGAATGCTGCTGGCTGAACGTGTGCAACGGCAATTTCCGAGCACGCGCCGACAACGGCGGCGACGACATCTGGGGCGACGATCCGGCGTGCTATCTGACCGACGAGGAGATTTCGCCGAAACAACTGGAAATTTGAAGAGACCGAAAAACTGCTTCACATGCGCCGGGAGTGCGTGTATAATGCCGCCTTGCGTACGGGGCTGTAGCTCAGTTGGGAGAGCGATTGGTTCGCAATCAATAGGTCAGGGGTTCGATTCCCCTCAGCTCCATCCTGCTTCGCTCCGGCCTTCGGGCCGGAGCTTCGCAGGACTTCGTCCTGCCAGAGATGAGCGAAGCGAGTCAAGAAGGATGCCCTGCGCAGCCAGCGGCGTTTGCGAGCGAAGCAGGGCTAACCCCCGTCCGGAGAGCAATGACGCAATGTACGTCTACCTCTTACGCTCCAAACAGCACTCGGACAAGAAGTATGTTGGCGTCACCAACGACCTGGCCAAACGCCTGGAGCAACACAATGCCGGAGAGTCCGGACACACCGGCAAGTACGCTCTATGGGATCTCGTCGTCGCGGTCTACTTCGCCGACTCGGCGAAAGCCGAGGCATTCGAGCGATATCTCAAACACGGTTCCGGACATCCTTTCGCCAATCGCCATTTCTGGTCAGTTGACCACCGAACACAAACTCTTGAATATTCGAACAGCATAAAACACCAAACTGCGCGATGGCATTCAACGGGCCCCGCCCGATATAATTTTCGGATATGCCCGCGCTCACAAGAAAAGGAGCACACCGATGTCCATAGAAGGCAAACGCGTTGCGATAATGCTCGATCACGAGTACCAGGAGCTGGAAGTCTGGTATCCCCTCTACCGGCTGGTCGAAGCCGGGGCGAAAGTCACTTGCGTGGCCGCTGAAGCCGGAGCTGAATACGCGTCAAAACTCGGATACCCCCGCGTTTCAGACGTGTCGGCGGCTGACGTTGAGGGCGGAGATTTCGACGCGGTGATCGTGCCGGGCGGATGGTGCCCGGACTTCATGCGCCGCCACGAGTCGATGGTGAGTTTCATCCGCCAGTGCGTCGCGGCCGACATAGTGCTGGCGGCGATCTGCCACGGGCCGTGGATGCTCTGTTCGACCGATGCGCTCAAAGGCAAACGGGCCACCAGTTTCATGGCGATTCGCCACGACGTGATAAACGCCGGAGCCGAATGGGTCGACGCCGAATGCGTCGTCGACGGCAAGCTGATAACGGCAAGAAAGCCCGACGATCTGCCGGCATTCATGAAGGCGATCATAGAATCGCTGTGCTGATTTGGTATTTGGTATTTGACGGCAAGCGGCGAAACCGTCCAGAACTTTTTCCTGACGCAGCCGATTGCCGTTCAATCCGTTGCCGTCAAATTCCAAATCTATGCGAACAGCTTAGTTCCGATCCGCACTATCGTGGCGCCCTCTTCGACCCCGATGACATAGTCGCCGCTCATCCCCATAGACAGGTGTCTGAAGCTGTCGCCGCCGATTTTGTCGTGCTTCATCTCCTCGAAGATCTCGCGGAGACGGATGAAGGCGCGGCGGGTCTGCTGGGGATCTCCCGACGTCGGCCCCATCGTCATCAGGCCGGTCAGCCGCACCGAACGCATGGTGCAGATCATCTCGCCAAGATGCGTTGCGGCTCCGACGGCGCACCCGAATTTATGCGTTTCCTGAGAACAGTTGACCTGGAGCATGACGTCAACGACGCGTTCGTCGGCTTCGGCGCGGCTGGATGTCTCCTCGGCCAGGCGAAGCGAATCGATCGAGTGGATGACGTCGGCGGCCCTCAGAGCCTGCTTGACCTTGTTTCGCTGAAGGTGCCCCACCAGGTGCCATTTGACCCGGCCTTGAAGCGGATCGCGGCGCTGATGCAGGTATTCGTCCAGTTCTGTGAACCGCTCGGCCAGTTGCTTGGGGCGCGACTCGCCGAAAGTCGTCAAGCCGGCCTTCAGGCAGTTCTTTATCGTGGCGACGTCGACGCTCTTGGTCACCGCGACAATATCCACCGAATCGCCGGATCGACCGGTCCGGGCGCAGGCGTCGGCTATCTCCTGGCGGATTCGATCAACATTCTTCGCTATTTTATTTGCTGTTACAGGCATCGAAACGCAAACATACCACGAACAACACCGCCGGGCAAGATCTTTGGACGATTCAGGCCTCACAATCGCTTTTTTGCCCACTCCAAACAACTGAGACTTGCGAGTTTATCCGGTTCAGGCAATAATGGATTCTTGCCGAACTTAACCGACGATGAGCCGGAAGATACAGCCATGCCCGATGAAGCCGCAATAGATCGCGTCCCCGCGGTCGAGAAACCCGAGGCCATAACGGATCTTATAGAGATCGCCGGGACGCTTGAACCGTCGACGGTGGTGGTGATAGGCGGCGACAGGATCGAGGATCTGCAACTGGTGGAGTCCGCGCGCGATCACGGAATAGTGGATCGCATCATCCTTGTCGGACAAAGCGGGTCGATCGCCGAATCGCTTGAAGCCTCCGGGCTCGAAATCGACTCAGACGACATGATTCCGGCCGACAGTCCCGAAGATGTCGCCCAGATCGCCGTCGATCTGATCAAAGACGGACGCGTCGACATCGCCCTGAAGGGCAACATCTCCACACCGATCATCAACCGCAGGATTCTGCCTCTGGCCAGGAGGCGCACGGTGAGCCTGGCGACGGTGTTCGACGCGGCCCCGATAAGCGGCGGACGACCGATGGTCATGACCGACGCCGGGGTCACAGTGGACTGCACCCCGGACAGGATGGTTGATCTGGTCAACAACTCCGCCGAGGTCGCGCGCGTGATACTTCAGATCGCGCGGCCCAGAGTGGCGATTCTGTCGGCCAACGAGAAACAGATCCCATCGCTTCGGTCGACGGGTATGGCCGCGGCGTTGACCAGGATGGAGTTCGAAGACACGATAGTCTACGGGCCGCTTTCGTTCGATCTGGCGACCGACCCGGTGTCGGCGAGCCTCAAGGGCGTCGAAAGCATGCCGGGCGCATCGGATGTCGCCGGGAAGGCTGACGTGCTGGTCTGCCCGGGAATCGACTCGGCCAACATTCTCTACAAATCCATCAGTGCGATGAACAAGTACGGCCTGGCCTCGCTGGCGAGCATCACCGTCGGCTTCCCCATACCGTACATAATACTTTCCCGCGCCGATTCGGTGGAAACGCGGCTGGTGTCGATAGCAATGAGCAGCATCTACGCACAACGAGTGAATCAGAGCCCGGGAGCCCAGGAATGAGCGAAGACAAACAAGGACACTGGGTGTTCAGAGCCCACGTAGTTGACCGAGCCGGAGCGTTGACGTCGATCGCCTCGGCGTTCAGCAATGAAGGGGTCAGCATAGACACAGTAGTAGGACACGGCTTTGAGGAACGCGCCGGAGTCGACGGAAGCGTGGTGCTGACCTTCTGCTGCAGCGAAGAAGAAAAGAACCTGATGGTCCGCAAGGTCAAGCGGCTAAGCAAGGTTATCGGACTGGAGGAGCACGCCTACGAGGCGGCATATCTGCGGAAGTCCGTAATCATCCGCACCAATCGCCTGCTGTCGCCGCACGATGTCGCGGGCGAAACGGATTTCCTGACCAGCGAGAAAGTGAATTCCGACCCTCAGGGATGGACCTACCTTCTGGCCGGAGCGCCAAGCGAACTGGACCCGGTCCTGGCGAAACTCGAAAGCACAGGAGTAGTCCAGGACATCGTCTACTCAGTATTGAGTCTCTAACGGACAGTCAACGGACAGTGAACGGCCAGTAACCAGTAACGACAACGACTGTGATCAGTGACCAGTAACGGCCAACAACAACAGCGACGACAACTGCCTGCCGTAGCCGTTGACGCAAGCTGATAGCTGACAGCAAAAAAAGCGGGCGACAGACGGTGCAATGCGCGGGGGGAGACGCATCACTGGTTGCCTGTCGCCCATGTTCCTGACGATTTTGACGGCGTGCGGCCCGCTGCGAACGAAACAGCTTTCCGCCAGCTATAATATTCTACGCACCATCGACCCCACTTTGCAAATCCACCTCCACAAAATTCCATTTTCCGGAAAAATCCTGCCCGGCTATCGCAGCGCGATTTTCAGAACCTGATCGATGTTCTCGACGAACTCGAACTTTATCCCTTTGCGGGCCTCGGGGGGGACGTCGACCATGTCCTTGCGGTTGCGTTCCGGGAGGATGACGGTCTGGATTCCCGCCAGCTTGGCCGCCAGGACCTTCTGCTTGACTCCGCCGATGGGCAGTATCAGACCCCGAAGCGTTATCTCGCCGGTCATCGCCAGCTTGTGCCGAACGGGCCTGCCGGTCAGCATGCTTACGATCGCCGTGCAGATCGCCGCTCCCGCCGACGGTCCGTCCTTCGGAACCGCCCCGGCCGGCACATGCACGTGAATCGCCGTTTTCGATATCGCCTCCGGATCGAGCGAAAGCTTGGCGGCGTTGGATTTGATCAGCGTCAGCGCCGCCGTGGCCGACTCCTTCATAACGTCTCCTATATGCCCGGTGAGGGTCAGCCTGCCGTTTCCGCCGGCGGCTTCGTATCCGGCGGCCTCTATGAAAAGGATATCGCCGCCGGTCGGAGTATACGCAAGCCCCGTAACCACGCCTGAGACATTTCCAGCCGACGCCCGCAGGGCCACTTCGCTCTGGTAGATCGGCGGACCGAGGACGTCGCTGACGACGGAACCGGTTATGCTCACGGCCTTGTCGGCGGGAGCCTTGCCGGAAGCCACTTTCGCGGCAATCGCACGGCAGACCGAACCGATCTGGCGTTCAAGCTCCCTTACGCCGGCCTCGCGAGTGTAGCTTCGTATCACCGACCTCAGCGCCGCGTCGGTCCACTTGACCAGCTTGACTGTTTTCGTTCGCTTGCGCCCCTTGCCCGATCCGACAGGCTCCTTTCGCAGCAGACCGTTGGCGGTCATCTGCCTGGGGACCAGATAATTCTGAGCGATATGCATTTTGTCGCCGGGAGTGTATCCGGCGAGTTCTATAGTCTCCATCCGATCCCGAAGCGCCGGAGGAACGGGAGCCATGTAGTTCGCCGTGGCGATGAACATCACGTTCGACAGATCGAAAGGCGCGTTCAAGTAGTGATCCTGGAACGTGTTGTTCTGCGCCGGGTCGAGCACCTCCAGCAGCGCCGCGGTCGGATCGCCGCGAAAGTCGGTTCCGACCTTGTCCAGTTCGTCGAGCATGAAGACCGGGTTGTTGGCTCCGGCCTTTCGGATCTCCTGGATTATCCGACCCGGCATCGCGCCGATATAGGTTCTCCTGTGTCCTCTGAGCTCCGCTTCATCCCTCATGCCGCCAAGACTCATCCTGATGAACTTCCTGCCCACGGCCCTTGCGATCGATCGTCCCAGGGAAGTCTTGCCGACTCCGGGAGGACCGACGAAGCACAGAATCGGGCCGGGAGACTCAGGAGCCAGCTTGCGCACCGCCAGGTACTCCAGAATGCGGCGTTTGACCTTGGCCAGATCGTAATGATCCTTGTTAAGTATGCGTCTGGCCCGATTCACGTTCAGGTCATCGCTGGTCCCTTTGGCCCAGGGAAGCTCGGTCATCCATTCCATGTAGGTCCGGATCATGTTGTGCTCCGGACTGGACGGCGGAATCCTCTCGAGACGATCGAGTTCCTTGACCGCCTCGCTTTTCACGCGCGCGGTCATGCCGGCCGATTCGATCTTCTCGCGGAGTTCTTCTATTTCCACGGCCTGATCGTCGGTCTGTCCGAGCTCCTTCTGTATCTCCTTGAGCTGCTGCTGGAGGAAATACTTCCTCTGCGACTCGTCGATCGAATCCCTGACGCGATTCTGGATGTCGTGCGACAGTTCGAGGACCTCGAGCTGCTTCTGCATCGCAACGCCGACCTCGTCGAGGCGCCTGGCGACATCGAGCTGTTCGAGCAGCTTCTGCCTCATGCTGAGTTCGAGCTGGAGATTGGCGCCCAGGAAGTCCGCCAGCGCGCCGGGATACTCGATGTTCGACAGCACCAGGGCCGCTTCGTCCGGTATCGCGGGAGACAGTTCGATAACTTTCGCCGCCATATTGCGCGCGTTGATCTCCAGCGCTTTGGTCTTGGTGGTGGGAACGAACAGATCCTTCAGCGGCGTTATTCTGGCCCGGAAGAAAGGTTCGGACTGCGTCCATGTGTCAATCCTGACGCGTCCCAGCGCATGCACTATGACGCTCATGGTCTCCGCGTCGACGCGCAGCAGTTTCACAACCAGCACCGCGGTTCCGACCCGATAGAGGTCCTCGGCGCCCGGATCCTCCTTTTCGGGGTCCTTCTGGCAGACGGTGACCAGGACTTTCTGTTCGGGCAGCACGGTTTCTATCAGGTTCAGCGACTTGGCGCGTCCGACCGCCAGCGGAATCACCGTGCCGGGAAACAGCACCATGTTCCGCACCGCCAGGACGGCGGCCTCGGGGGGAATGTCGGACACTGAGGGACGTTTCTGTTCTCGCGGCGGCACAACGTGAGGTTCGAGAGTGACCTCGGGTTCGTCGTCCGCTATTATTCTTCCGATCGCCGGTTTCTCGTCCGGTTTCTTTTTTTGCGTCATAGACCCAGGCCGCCTTTATTTTTTCTTGGGAAGTTCGATCCACAGAAGTCCGCCGCGATAGGTCGCGCCTATCTCACCATCGTCAGCGTCGTCGGGAATCTCGATCTCACGGCAGAACCACCCGTGATCGATCTCCATGAGCCGGATCTTGACTCGATCGGCCGATTCTCTCGGATTGGGCATGTCCCGCTGTCCGCTTAGCCTCAGAACGCCTTCGTCGACCTCCAGTTCGATCTCACCTCCCCTCATGCCGGCCAGATCCACCACCAGCGTATACTGCCTGGAGCTCTCGTAGACGTTCATCGCAGGAGACCAGCTCTGCTCGCTGCTGTAGCGATGGTAGCCGCCCTCCAGCACTTTATCGCCCCATTTGCTCACCGGTCCGCGGGCCGGCTCAAAAGCGTGTCCTGATTTGTGGCGGGATGCTTGTGCGGTAATCGGCGTCATCATGGAGAATATCCTTCCTTGCTGGAGCGACAAGCCTGTCAGGCGGTCAAACCCGAGCCGAACGTTAAATGAACTTCCCATAACATACATGCAAAACCAGCGTCAGTAATCTCTACTTATTGTATCGGCGGGAGTCGGGGATAGCAATATAAAACAGCTATCAGCCATCAGCTATCAGCTACGGCAACGTCAACGGCAACGTCAACGTCAACATCTACGTCGGCGGTTCGCGTCAGTTTATTTCGGTAATTGGTTGTAGCCGTTGCCGTAGCTGATGGCTGATGGCTGATAGCTGATGGCTGATAGCTGATGGCTGATAGCCGTTTATTACGGCCTGAACGCTTCGGTCATGTCTTCCGGTTGGCGGATGATCTTGACCGAGACGATCATTGTCTCTTCGCCGCGGTGGAGTTCTATGGGAATTGTCGTTCCCGGGACGATGTCGGCCACGATATGCCGGAATTCCTGGCTTGAGGTCACCGGCTGGGAGTCGACCGAGAGAATGAAATCGCCTTCCTTTATTCCCGCCTCGTCAGCCGGGCCGTCGGAAGCGACCATTGTGACCAGGGCGCCGCGCGAGTGAGGAAGCCCCAGTTCCTTAGCGGTCTTCAGATCGACAGCCTGGAACGCCAGACCGATGAACCCCCTTGTGACCTTCCCGGCTGAGATAAGCTGACCGATCACCTGCTTTACCGTGTTTGACGGAATCGCCAGCCCGAGCCCGGCGCTCGTGCCCGACGGCGATACGATCGCCACGTTGATTCCGATAATCTCGCCGCCCATGTTTATCAGCGGGCCGCCGGAGTTGCCGTGGTTTATCGCCGCGTCGGTCTGCAGGTAGTTCTGGTACTTGTCGGACTGGCCGTACATGCGGCCCTTGGCCGATATCCCTCCGAATGTCACCGTCTGCGGCAGGCGGATCGGCGAGCCGACGGCCAGAACCAGATCGCCGACCTCCATCACGTCGCTGTCGCCCAAGGGGATGTCCATGAGATCTCTCGGGGGGATCTTAATGACCGCCAGGTCCGTCATCCTGTCCGAGCGGACCCATTCGGCCTTGAGCTCCCGCCTGTCGGCGAGCACGACCGCGACGCTGCCTGATCCGGAGACCACGTGTTCGTTGGTAACGACGTAGCCGTTCCTGCGGTCGACGACAACTCCGCTGCCGATAGCCCCCGTCTCCGGTCGCCTCGATATCCTTCGCCTGTCGGACCCCGAGGCCTGGGTAACACGGACTTCGACAACCGCGGGTTTGACCGCCTTGGATACTTCGCGATACAGCATCGACAGCCCGTCAGCCTGCTTGAGATTGGGGAGGTTCTCGATAATCGCCCGCTGTCGGGCCGACTCGCGGGCATAGGATATGCGGTCGACCAGCATCGGGGCAAAAAGCCACAAGCTGCACCAGACCAGGAGGCCTATGACTATGAACGGCGCCCAAAGTTTCGATGAATTCATAGAAGCAAAACTCCCAAGCCGCGATCGCCGGGCGACACGCCGACGTTCGCCATAGCACACTATACACTTTCTCCGGAAAATATGCTCAGATTTCCTGCCGCCGGGCGTACTGCGGTCATTGGGAGCTAACTCCAGACGCCGGCCCGTTTCAGAGTCTCCAGAATAAGCCGCTCGAACGGGATGTCGGTGCACGCCGGAATGTACGCCGCCCGGCGGGACAGGCAGATCCTGCGGCAGCGGTCCTGGAATTCAGACCACTTAAGCCGATAGGCTTCGATGATCTCGGCTGTCAACCGCAACGACATCCGCTTGTCGGTCTCGGCATGCTGGAGCAGCATCGCCCCGGAGCCCAGATCGCCCCGCCCCGAATCGGCCGGGCTGAACAGGTGGATCACCGAAACGTCCCTGCCCGAGGGCGAATGGGACATCTGCAGGCGTTTGAGCGCCTCGTCCAGATCGTCGCCGCAGTCCAGCAGATCGGTAATCACGATAACGGCGCCGACCGAATCGCCTCCGGTCGCGGACTTGAGAACCCGCCGCGACATTCTCTTGACCGAGCCGACAAGATCGGTGGACCCTCCGGCGGTCAATTGGCGCAGATAATCCAGCACGCCGATTATCCGTCCGCGGTTCCGCCCGGCGCCGAACGGCTCGGCGTCCCCGGCGCGCCGCCCTATCGCCGACAGCGACACGCGGTCCAGGGCCCCCATCGCCACATACGCCAGAGCGGCCGCCGTGCGCCGGGAATAGTCGAACTTGGCGCTGTCGCCGCCGGGAGCCATGGAGCCCGAGCAGTCCAGCGCAATCGCCACAGTCGACTCGCTGTGCTCGTGGAACAGGCGGATCAGCAGCTTGTCCATTCTGGCGTAGTAAGGCCAGTCGATGAAGCGAGTGTCGTCGCCGCGCGTGTAGTCGCGATGATCGGCGAATTCGAGCCCGTCGCCCAGGCGCCTCGATCGCCTGGTCCCGCCTAACGAGCCCGTGCTCAGGCGTTTTGCGATGAGATGCAGACGTTCGAGCCCGGCCAGGAAGTCGGCGTCGAACAGGTCGCCGGAGTTGTTGTTTGGCGCCTTGGCCATTTTCAACTCTCGCTCCTGACAATCTCCGCTTCGCATTCCCGCAGCACGCCCATGAGCTCCCCGGGACTGTCGGTCGTCAGGAGATCGTCGAGAACTCCCGGCGTATGCAGCATCTGGGCCAGTCGGGCCAGCAGGTGCAGGTGCGTACGTTCGTCCTTGCAGCAGACCAGGAAGAACAGCCGCGTAAGCGAACCGTCGGGAGCTCCGAACGGGATCCCCGAATGGGTCAGCCCGACGACGACGAAGCTGTCGACAATGTCGTACTCCACCGGGTGTCTCGGATGGGGAAGCGCCACTCCCGGCATCAGCGCGGTCGAACAGACATCCTCGCGCTCCCGTATCTCGTCTATCAGTTCCGAGCGGAGATAGACCATTCCCGCACGATCGGCGACGTCGACCAGTTCGCGGATCGTGGCCTCTCGCGTGCGGGCGTGCATCGGCACGTCGAGACCGTCAGAGGGAATATGCGAACAAAGCAGCATGCCTTCGCTGTCGAGTCCGTGATGATCGCTTACGGATTTTGAGATGCTGGCCAGCCGCTCGCGGTTCAGCGTATGCATCTGATTCTCGATCCAATGATCGATGTCGCTCTTGACGAACCGGTAGCGGTCCCTGGGCGCCTTGTCGCCGCCAAGCTTCAGGCACGGGATCTGATCGCGGGACGCCAGCTTTATGACTTCGCGCATGTCCATCGCGAGATAGGCCGCGACCTGCGAGGCGTTCATCTGTTCGTGGGGCATGTGCGTGCTCTCGATTGCGTTTGTTACATAAGGTTCATCGGATCAACGTCGATCACGACTTCCGCCGGATTCGAATGACAGATCGACGGCAGTTGCGGATAGAGCAGCTTCTGGATCCAGCCGGGAGGTCCCGACAGAGGCCTGACGGTGATTTCGTAGCGGAACATCTTTCGCAGCTTCACGATTCCCGCCGGAGCCGGCCCGATCATGGCGATCTTGTCGGTCGGCAGTATCGTTCGAAGAGCCCCCGCCAGGTGCCCGGCTCCGTCCTGGGCCTTGTCGCCCTTGGCGTGACGGGCGACAAATCGGATCATCCGGGCGAAAGGCGGGTAGTTGGCCTCGCGTCGCTGGGCCATCTCGATATCGGCGAATCCGTTGTAGTCATGGTGCGAGGCGTATACGATCGCCGGCTCGTCGGGGTGCAGGGTCTGGACGACGACCCGCCCGGGCAGATCGGATCGACCGGCGCGTCCGGCGACCTGGACGATCAGTTGGAACGTCCGCTCGGCGGCCCGGAAGTCGGGCATCTGCAGCGCCGTGTCGGCCGACAACACCCCCACCAGCGAAACGCCGGGGAAATCCAGGCCTTTGCCGACCATCTGGGTGCCGAGGAGAATGTCCAGCGTCCCGTCGGAGAACTCCTCAAACACCTTGCGGAACTGCTTGGGCGAGGTCATGGTGTCGGAATCCACACGCGCGAATTTCGCCGAGGGGAACTTCCGGCCCAACTCGTTCTCAACCCGCTGTATGCCCATGCCGAACAGCAGCAGCTTGCCGGCGCACGCCGGACACCTGTCCGGAACGCCTTCTGAGTGTTGGCAGTAGTGGCAGATCGCCATATCGGTGGCCTGATGGAAGACCATCTGGCGAGTGCAGTTCTCACAGCCCAGCTCCCACTTGCAGCTCGGACAGAACACAAAGCTCGCGAATCCGCGGCGGTTCATCAGCAGGATCGCCTGGTGTCCGGCGTCGAGCGCAACAGCCAGTTGCTGGGTCAGCGTCCGGCCGAGCAGTTCGACCTTGCGCGGATTGATCTCGTGACGCAGGCTGACGATCTTCAGCGACGGCATCGGCAGCGATCGCACGCGGTTGGGCAGCTTCAGCAGTTCGTAACGCCCGCGGCGGACGTTGTGCAGCGACTCCAGCGACGGGGTGGCCGAACCGAGAACGATCGGGACTTTGTCGAGAGACGCCCTCATGACCGCCACGTCGCGCCCGTGATAGCGGGGCAGCGTATCCTGCTTGTACGACGATTCATGCTCCTCGTCGACGACGATCAGACCCAGCTTCAGCGCCGGGGCGAAGATCGCGCTGCGGGGTCCGACAACCACCGCGGCGTGCCCGTCGCGGATCTGCTGGTAGTAGAACGCTCTCTGTGCGTCGGTCAGTCCGCTGTGGAGCACCGCCACCCGCGGCAGGCGCCTGACAAGCCGCTGGAGCGTCTGGGTCGCCAGGGCGATCTCGGGCACCAGGACGATCGCCTGGCGGCCCTGGGCGACTACCTTCCGGATGGCGCGAATGTAGACCTCCGTCTTCCCGCTTCCGGTCACCCCGTGAAGCAGCATCGCCGAAAAGCCCTCGCCGAGGCGGGCTTCTATTTGATCGATAACCGCCTGCTGCTGATCGTTAGGCTCGATCGCATCGGACTCCATGGCGCCGGCGTTCAGGTCTTCTATGCGAACGGGCCGCGATTCGGTCCGAACCAGCCCTCGGGCCTTGAGCCGGCTGATCGTGTTGCGGGAGGCCCCGCTGTGGTTCATAAGGTTCTTGAGCCGCAAAGGCTCAACGCCCTGCCTGCGGGCCTCGAACAGTTCGTCCAGGACGCGCTTCTGCCTGGCTCCGGGGACCCGGATCACGTCTTTGGGCTCGCAGTCGAGGAAGACGACCGTTTCGTTTCGCTGTGCGTGTTTCCCGACCGCCGAGGGAATCATCGCCGCCAGGGTCATCCCAAGCGGGCTGAGGTAGTAGCGGCTGATCCACTGACCGAGATCCCACATTACCGGGCCAAACTGCGATTCGGCGTCGACCAGTTCTCCGACAACTTTGAGCTTCTTGCCGGCGACGGCGCCCCCGATCCGCACAACAACGCCGCAAGTCGCCCGCCCGCCCCGTCCGAATGAAACCCGCACGCGCTGCCCGATTTGCGGATCGCCGAAGCGTTCGGGCCAGACGTAGTCGTAGTCCGACCAGACGTTGGCGGCGACCGCGACGCCGACGACGACGCCGGATGCGGGCGCATCCTGGGCGACCCGAGGTTCTTCAAACAGACGAGACATACGAACATACTATCCGCACAAACCGTCGGAGCCAATAGTCCATCGACTCCGGCGGCATATATCAATGCCGTATTGCCTTGTCGACGCCGGGGGTGTATGCTTATCGGATTCCGGGGCGGAGATATCGACCCGGATAATCAGGAGAACTTGACATGAACGACAGCCCGGCCGACTCAGACGCCCGGATGGCCGCAAGCAAGATACTTGTAGTCGACGACAACGAACAGAATCTGGAACTGCTGGTTGCTTACCTCGAGACGCTCAACTGCCCTGTGGTCACCGCCGTCGACGGCGTTGACGCGCTGGAGAAGATCGCCGCCGAAGAGCCGGATCTGATCCTGCTGGACATAATGATGCCTCGAATGAGCGGATTCGAGGTCTGCCGCAAGATAAAATCAGACCCGACCACACGCGACATACCGGTGATAATGGTCACCGCACTGAACGAACTGACCGACATCGAACGGGGCGTAGAAAGCGGGACCGACGATTTCATAACCAAACCGGTCAACCGCCTCGAACTGACCACGCGGGTCAAGAGCCTCCTGAGAGTCAAGCACCTCAAGAGCGAACTGGACCGTACGCTGGCCTATCTCGACCAGGTCGAAAAACCCGAATCCTGACCGCAAGACCGACTGGCGCCGACGATACGCTCTGCGCCAGCGTCCCAAACTCCCACGATCGGAGCAGATCAATGCAATTCACGTTGAAGCTTGCAACAATAACTCTCGTCGCAGCCGCCATCGCGTCAAACGGATGCCAGGCGCCCGAGGCGCAACTGAAGACCAAGAACGACCAGAAGCCAGCCAGTCCGGTTGTCGAGAAGGTCCAAGAGGCGCCCGCGGCGCCGGCGAAGCCCCAGCCGCAGACGGTGGTCCGGCGGATCGTCGCCGACGGCGCCACGATCGCCGAGCTGTCCAACGGGATGACCGTCATCATCAAACCGACGCGAACCGCTCCGGTGGTGTGCGTGCGAGCCTATGTGCGGGCCGGCGGGATATACGAAGACAAGTGGCTCGGATGCGGATTGAGCCACCTGCTGGAGCATCTGGTCGCCGGCGAGGCTGTCCACGACGGAGGCCAGGCCAAGACCGCCAAAGCCACGACAAGCCGCATGACCGAGATCGGCGGACAGTCAAATGCGTACACGACGCTTGACCATACCTGCTATTACATCTCGGCCGCGGCGTCGAAATCCATGGACTGCATCGACCTTATCGCCGACTGGATGAGCAAAGCGGCGATAACAAGAGAGGATTTCGATCGGGAGCACGGAGTCGTCCAGCGCGAACTCGAAATGGGCAAGGACGACCCGCGCCGCCAGATGTGGTATGCAAACGCCGCCAACGCATTTCCCGGACACCCCGCTTCGGTGCCGGTGATCGGACTGGCTTCGGTGCTGGCAGGCGTCACCCACCAGGACGTGCTGGACTACCACAAAAAGATGTACGCCCCGCAGAACATGGTCTTCTGCGTCGTCGGCGACATCGACGCAGACGCCGCCCTGAAGCGGATCTGCTCGGCGACAGCCGGTTTCGACAGCACCAGGCAACCCAGGGTGATCCTTCCGCCGGTCCCCACGCCGACGAGCACTCGCCGAGTCATCCAGGTCCACAAGGCCCTCAAGGACACGATCCAGGAGATGGGATTCCAGACCATCCCGCTGATCCACAAGGACCTTTACGCACTGGACGTGCTGAGTTTCGCACTTTCGCAGGGGCGTGCGGCCAGGCTTGTCCGGACGGTGGAGCGACAGCAGAAGCTCGTTACGTCAATATCGTCGAGTTCCTGGACGCCTCAGTGGGGAAAGGGCTATTTCACAGTGTCTTTCCGTTCGGCCCCCGACAAGGCCGATGCGGCTGAGAAGGCGATAATCGCCGAACTGAAGAAGATAGTCGAAAGCGGGCTGACCGAAGCCGAACTGGCGCGGGCCAAGCGGCAGAAGATCGCCGCACTTGTTTACGGGCAGCAGACCGCCGAGGACATAGCCGCGGGGATAGCCACGGATTTCCTGTCGACCGGTGACGCGGCGTTTTCGAAGAACTACACGAAGCGCATCCAAGACGTTACGACTGCTGAGGTCCAGGCCGCCGCCGCCAGGTATTTCGCGTTCGATCGAATGGTCATCACGCGACTTGTCCCTCCATCGGCGAAGGCCTCGGGAGCCAAGACCGCAACCGCGGGCGCCGCCGAGAGCAAGGCCGTGACGTTCACGACCGCAAACGGCCTGAAAGTCGTCCTCCAGCCCAGCAGCGCCGTGGGGCTGGTGTCGATGGCGTTTGCGGTCAAAGGCGGAGTGCTGTCCGAGACGCCCGAGACCAACGGCATGGGCAAGCTGATGACGTCCCTGTCGACACGAGGCACGGAGAACTTCACCGCCAAACAGATCGACGAGTTCTTCGCACAGGCCGGCGGAAGCGTTTCGGGCAACTGCGGCAACAACGCGCTTTACTGGCAGGCGACGACCCTCGACGACAGCTTTGAAAAGGCGATCGAGATACTGTCCGAGATCGTCAACAAGCCGAAGTTCGAGCAGTCCGAACTGGACATACTCAAGCCCAAACTCCTGTCGGCGATCAAGCAGACCGATGAACGCTGGAGTTCGCAGCTCCAGAAGTTCTTCCGATCGAAGTTCTTCACCGGCTCGCCGTACGCGATGCTTTCGACCGGGTCGGCCGACGTGATCGCCAAAGCCACGGCGAAGAGTGTCCGCGACTACTATCTCAAACAGATCGCCCCCGCCGGCCCGCAGCGCGGCGTGTTGACCGTTTACGGCAACTTCGACGCCGCGGCGACCAGGAAGAGGATCGAGAAGCTCTTTTCCGATATGCCCAAGCGAAGCGACTGGAGCGTTGAGAAGCTGACGATACCCGCCAGGGGAGTCCCGACCGAAGGCGAGCTGCACACTCTCAAGACCCCCAACAAGGTCGCCGCGGTAATCGTCGCCGTCCCCGGAATGAAGGCCACCAACCTCGAGGACCGCTTCGCGATCACGGTTCTCGACACGATCATCAGCGGATACCAGCTCCCCTCGGGCTGGCTGCACACCGAACTCCGCGGAAAGCGGCTTGTCTACGTGGTCCACGCGTACAACTGGGCCGGCCTGGCTCCCGGAGCCTTCATGACCTACGCCGCCGGTCAGCCGGAAAACGCCCGGCAGATCGTCGACATCATCAAGAAGAACTACCGCCGGGCGGCGGAACTCAAACCCACGCAGAAGAAGATCGACCTGGCGGTCAACAGCATCCTGACGGCCGAACTGCTGGGAAGCCAGTCGATGTCGGAGCTTTCGCTGGCCGCGGCGCTGGATGAATTGTACGGATTCGGATACGATTTCCGCGGGAGGATCGAAGCATACTACCGCAAGGTCACGCCGGACGACGTGGCCCGCGTGGCAAAGAAATACCTGAGCGGCGGATACGTGGTTGCCGTCACAACGCCGAAGCCCGAACTGCTCAAGAAGGACAGCGCCGAGAAATGACCCCGACCCAAGACATTCTCCAAGACTCGGTTGTCGAGTTCATAGACGCAGCCGGCGCCAAGAGCCCCACTCCCGGCGGCGGATCGGTCGCCGGGGTCGTCGGGGCGCTGGCTGTCGCCCTGGGGCGGATGACGCTGAACTTCTCCAAGGGCAAAAAGTCGCTTGCTGAACACAAACCGTACTACGCCGAACTGGAAAAACGCCTGGTCGCCGCGCAGGATGTTATGGTCCGGCTCGTCGCCGACGACATCGAGGCATACCGGGCCTACCAGCAGGCCAATCGCCTCGACGACGGCGACGACAAGACCCGCGCGGTCCAGAAAACAACCATGCGGGCGATAGAAGTCCCCCGCCGCACGACCCAAACCGCCCTGTCCCTGCTGGCCGACATGAAGGAACTGTCCGGCAAGTGCAACAAGTGGCTGATCACGGACCTGCTGGCCGCCGGCGCCCTGGCGGTGGCGGTCGCGACGCTCAGCGACTATAATGTAAGGATCAACCTGCCCAGCCTCGCCGATCAGACGCGGGCCGACGAGATCAAGTCAGCCTCGCGGGACGATCTGGCCCGGGCTCGGGTTCTTCACGCCGAAACCGAAGAAGCAACAAGGGATCTGCTCCCGTAGCAAACGACGCAAAATGGCTAAAGACTACAATATTCGCAAGACCAACGGCCTGTGCACCAAATGTGAAAAGCAACTTGCCCCGGGCGAGGAATTGACCGCCACGGTGTCCGAAGGACCCGACGAACTCCTGCGCAACGATTACTGCGACCAGTGCTCCGAATCGCTGACCGAAGAAGTCGACGCGGCGGTGCTGTGCAGGTGGCGGACTGTCGTACCGCACCCCGAAGAGAAGAAGAAGCTCCTGATCGACAACGATCTGCTTGTGAACCTCTTCGAACGGCTGGCGGAGTCCCAAGACCAGTCCAAGATCAACTTCCGGTACGCCCTGGCGCTGGTGCTCATGCGCAAGAAGCTCCTGGTCTACGATCGCATGACGACAGACGACCAGGGGCGCGAAGTCTGGTCGATGCACTTCAGGGGATCCGACGCCTCGGCCGAGCAGTTGGTTATCGATCCCAAACTAACCGAAGACCAAATAGCCGACGTCAGCGACAGCCTCGGCGAAATCATGGAAGGCGACTTCGAATGACCTCAATGCAACGAACCGGACTCGGGCTGCTTTCTATTCTCGCCGCCGCGCTGGGAGGATGCGACAGGCCGATGCCCAAGACGCAGGTCCCGCTCAGCCAACTCGTCGCCGAGTACAACAGGAACGCCGAGGCGGTGCCTATGGTCGCCGCCTACGCCGACATAGAATTCACCGCCTATCACGAGTCGACCGGCGTCGGGATGCCGGTGTGGAGTTCTCCCAACGGCCTGCTGCGAATGAGCAAGGGCCCCGAGCCGTTCGGCACGCACGACATGGTGCTCATCGGACGCGAACTCAGCAAGCAGGTCATTCGCGTCGGCACCAGCCGCAAGGACGACATCTACTACATGTGGACCCTCGTGCCGGAAACCAAGGCGATGTGGGGGCACATGAAATACGCCGGAGCTCCGGGGATCGAGAACATGACGATAGACCCCAGCGGCCTGCAGGCGATCCTGGGAATCTGTCAGCTTCCGTACGGATCGAGCAAGGATCTCGGCGTCACGCTCAGGATGGACACCACACCGGGCCGTTACGCATACATCGTGGGATACATAAACCGCCAGCCGATCAGCAACAGGCTGATCCTCAGCAGGGAGTACAGGTTCACCTGGGACGAGGAGCGCCCCGACGGGCTGTCGGAATTCCTCATCGGCAAGCAGAAGCCCCGCCGAGTGGAGGAGATCAGCTTCTTCGACCCCGAAGGCAGGAAGCTGATAAGGGCCGAAGTCAGCGACTACAAGCCGGTCGAGCTCGACCCGGCGACCGACGAGCCCGAAACCGCCCCGATCATGCCGACGAACATCAGGATCACATGGTATAACCGCAAACAGCAGAAGAAGTATGCGATTCGCCTGAAACTCAGCCAGATGACCACCGAGGAAATATGGGACATCGAGGTCTGCGACTTCCTGGAGAATGTGCCTGACGAAATAGAAGACTACCAGATCGTGCAGGTCGACAAGGGCCTGGCCGAAGAGCAGGAGGATCAAGAGGAATCCAACGGCGGGGAAGGCGGCGACGAATGAGCCTCTCGCCGCCAAACCGACGTACGACTTTCCTGCTTGCCGCGGCGATTGCCGCCTTATCGTGGGCGCAACTGAGCGAGGCCGCGGGCTCCGAAAAATCCGCCTCCAGGCCGCCCGAACGCATTTTGGCCGCCGGCGGGGACGACGTTCTGTGGGTGGTGCGCACCGGACAGGGAGACAAGGGCGACAGATTCGATCTGCTGATCCGCCGCCCCGGCGGCAAATGGCGCACGCTTTCGAGATTCCAGGGGACCCCGGCGGCAATAGCCGGCGACGACGGCAGCCTGCACCTGATATCAGGCGAGTCCGCGGCGGCGACGACGTTTTTCTCGCTTTCAAACGACAAGGACCTGAATCTTCGCAGCATGGGTCCCGGAGGAAGATGGCCCCTTGACGCGTCTCCCTCGGCAATGGTCCCGATCGGTCCGCTGGGCAAGTCCGCAAGTCCGGGCTACATGGCCGTTGTCCCGTACGAAAGCGAGACGACTTCGGCCCCCGCGACGGCTCCGGCGGGCGGGAGCTCAGGGCTGATCGTTCTGCAGACTGTCGATGGAGACTGGGAGCAGCTTTGCAGGATCAACGACATACCCGCCGCCGTCGGGGCTCGCATTTCAGCCTGCGCGGCCGGCGGATGGGTCTATATCCTCGTTGCAGCCGACGACAAGCCGAATCGTCTGCTGGCGTGGAACGCCTCGGACAAGAAAATCGAATGGACGGACGTGGCGCTTTCCGATCAGCCGAGCCATCCGCTGAGCCTGGCGGTTCTCCAGAAGAAAGCGTCCCTGATCACGATATCGCAAGAGCCGTGGAGGACGTCGTCCCAGCCGGGCGGCGCGGCGCGGCAGCCGAAAAATGCGGACGTGGAGTTGGCGATCCTGGAATTGGAGGCCGACAAGATCGTCACGAAACCGCAGGTTGTCGAGGACCGGGGCGGGCCGCTTGTCCTTAGAACTCAGAGCAGGCCGGTGACGTGTTCGCTGGGCGATCAGTTAGTCGTGATCTGGCGGGCTCCAAAGGCGTACCGCTGCGCGATCGCGGACCTCAACGGACAGGTGGCCGAGAACAAGGAGGTCAGCGAACTGCTCGAAGGCGTCCCATCCTTCAACGCCATGTCAATACTGGTCTACTTCCTCTGGTCGATTCCCCCCCTGCTGCTGGCGATGATTCTGCTGGAGCAGAAGAACAGACCGCCCGCAGTGCTGGTCCTCCCGGCCAAATTCGCACCCGGAGCCTTGCCCAGGCGGCTTGCGGCGATAATCATCGACTGGGTCCCGATAACATTCATCGCGTCTATTTCACTGGTGATTTTCAGCCCCAATCTGAACCTGACGGCCGATAAGGCCATCGAGATGCTCCGCCCCGATCAGCAGCACACAATCCCGGTCGAAATCGTCGTCGCCATGGTCGGATCGTTCGCCGCGTGGATCGTGTACGGTTCGATAATGGAAAGCAAGTTCCGTGCAACGCTCGGCAAAATGGCGATGAAGCTCGAGGTGATCTCCCTCGATGGCGAGCGACCGACGATCCGGCAGGCGATAATGCGCAATCTCATCAGACCGATCGAGATCTGCATCCTGCCGATCATGATAATAACCTCGGCGATGTCGCTCATGACGCGAACCCGCCAGCGGCTGGGCGACCTGATCGCCAGGACGGTGGTCGTCGAAAAAACCGCCTCGCCGGGCCCGAGACCCGAATCCCCCGACAGCGACGCCGCAGACCCGCCGGCTGAGGTCTAGAGATCAAAACGGTTGGTCGTCGGGCGAGCCCCAGTCGTCCTCATCCTCATCGTCGTCAATTTTCCACTTGTCGGCCTCGTTCATACCGTCCATCTCCTTTTCCATGTAGTCGAACATCTTCTCCTGCATGGGAGCGAGTTTCTGGTAGTACTTGAGGGTCGCCTGGTATCCGGCGACCATCTGGTTGGTCTTTATCAGTTGCCACTTGTGCAGGCACTCGGGCTCCTTTATCGAGCCGAACGGGTCGCACAGGAAGGATATCTCCCCGCTTTCGCTGCGTTGAAAAAACTCACATTCGCTGCACTGGATCATATTTCTCGCTCCGTGGTCCTGCGATCGTCGTATTCTTGCTCATAGGAACCCTCGACGATGAGGCGTTCGACAGTATAGTACCAGTCTCGGCGGCGTAAATGCAATGCCCCGAACGGCCAGTGGTCAGTGACCAGTAACGGCCAACCGCAAAGGCGCACCCGGGGAGTTGCTGTTTCCGAAGCCTACAGTTCCTGGACTGGTGCATTGTAAATCAAATTGCCCTGGAATTGACCCGCAGCCTCATCTGCTTTTTCCTGCCATGCAGAGACGGTGTTCCAGGATATCTTCTGTAGCCTGGAAATCGAAGATTTGCAGATTCCCTCGACTGTCATTGACCAAACCTCATCAAAGAGCTTGTGGGCCTTATGGATTCTGTGGTATATTTATGAATGTAGACAGTCCTGCACCACAACCAGATCAGCAACATCTCTGCTGTCTCCGGGCTGACGAACCTTACCTCACTGCAGTTGCACAGCAATCAGATAAGCGACATCTCTGCGGTCTCCGGGCTGGAGAGCCTGATGTTCCTGAATCTGAGCCAGAACCGGATCAGCGGCATCTCCGCGATCTCCGGGTTGACGAACCTGAGAAGCATAGACCTCCTCAGAAACCAGATTGCAACAGTAGATCTCAGCGGTTCGAACCTGTCTTCTCTGACTGCATTTCGCGTCGCACTCAATCCCATCAAGCACGTCATCCTGAGCAATGCAACGCTTAGCCAATCGACTTTCGATGTGTTGATGGCTGGCGGATATTCGCATTTCACAGGCATTGCCGAACTCCCCGGCGTATTGAGCCTTGATATGAGCGGCGTCAACTTCGCGGGAATCACTGATCTGTCGACAATGTACACTATGGACGACCTGGAAACGCTTCTGCTGGCCGATGCAAGTAATCTTGACAGCGCGGATGCAGTAGTGTTGACCGATGCGCTGGCTTCATTGGACCACCTTGACGTGACTGGCCTGTGGGGCGACTTCAACGCCGAATCGCGAAACTCACTGAACGCATGGGACGCCGTCGAAGGCAATACGCTCGTTATCCCCGAACCGGCGACGGTGAGCCTGCTGGTCTTGGGCGGCATAGCCGTACTGCGTAAGCGCCGCAAGCAGTAACGACCGAACAGCGGGGGTAATCCCGCAGGCCTCGCGGCGGGCATGCTCGAGAAAGCCTGGATCGACCTTGCAGGTGATGCCGGCATCCGTGTCATGCGTGGGCCACACGGCTTGGGACGGGCGGTCTTTCCTATGCCGGCCGCGTGGCGGCGGAACCTTCCAGGGGCCGCGGTGCTTGAGGATTATGCGAATGTCGTCGCCCTGATTCACCTACCGGCGTCCACCAGACGAATGTGCGGACGTGAACAGTTCGGCGACATCAACACTTCCTCCTGCAAGTGTAAGTACGATATCAAAAACCATTATGCCGCCATAAATCTCGACCAGAACGCGAGTCTGATGTGAAAGGGGCGCAAGCACTCCTCCGCTGGTTCGAACGACAACCCGGTCCTTTCGACCGGGTTTTTCGCTGGGATCATACAAATCGGATTCGAACACGCCGTGACGCCGAAGGCGGACATAACGCTGATTCGACGCCGAGGGCGCCCGGCAACACCGGAGTCCCGCCTTGCACAAGCGTGCATGGGAGGCGCCGCCGGTGAGGGTTTCAGATATCAGTCGGTCCTCCTATCCAGGCGGACGACTCGGAATCCGACATCGAAGACGGGCTGGAATTTGTAGTAGCCCCAGCGCCACGACGCACGCGCCTTGTTCGGACGGTCGCGCCACGAACCTCCGCGGATGACTTTTCGCGGAATCCCTGAACCGCACTTGCCATAGTCTGACGAGGTCCATTCCGAGACATTGCCAAGCATGTTGTGCAGGCCCCAGGGATTGGGAAGGTATGAATTGACCGCGGCGGTCACCCTGTTTCGATCGGATATCTTCTGGTCTCGCGGCAGGAAATCCCGCCCGTAGTCGGCGAATCCCTTCATCGAAGTGTCCGCCAGATTCGCGTACTTCGAGTAGTCCGAACCCAACTTGCCGAAGAAATGCGGCGTATCAGTTCCTCCGCGACAAGCCCATTCCCATTGCGTTTCGGTCGGCAGAGTGTACGTGTCGCCTGTCTTTTTCGACAGCCAGGCGCAGAAGGCCATCGCCTCTTGCCAGGTAACCCGCGACACCGGCTGGGCTGGCATATTAACGCGAACGCCTATACCGCCTTTCAGCACGCCGTGAACGTCGACGTAACGCGTGTCGTGTCGAGGATCGAAGAGATTGTACATCTCATTGGAGATTTCCGTGGCGCCTATATGGAACGCCTTGTCGATCCGGGCCTCACGTCGGGGGCGTTCATCGATATATCCCTTGTCGGACCCCATAACGAAAGCCCCGGTCGGGACCAGCACAAGATCCAGCGTTATCTTGTCGCTCAGCTTTACTTTCTCGGTGGTCGGCGGCGTTTTGACCGTGAAAGGCCAACCCTTAACTCGAACCGGATTCCTGGCCTCGGGACCCGCCTCGACAGCCCGGCGCGGCTGGGCTGGAGTCAACGGAACATACTTCGGGTCCGAGTTGGAAAGGACGGTATTGACCGTCTCGTTTTCGGAGCCCATGGCGACTTCACCGTCCTCGTCCAGAAATGCGTATTTCTTCCGCAATCGGGCGCGCAACTTCCGTTCGGCCTCCAACTTCACCTTATCAAACTTGGGCTGCTGGGCCCAGGTCCCGTAGGCCTGGACATTCATGTCAATCCATGTCACGAGGCGATCCCAGTCCTCGGCGCTGAGTTTTACATCGTAATGGCCCTTCTCAAGTATCTGGATCAACTCGCTCGTCGAGGCGTGATACTCAAGCGGTTCGGCCACGAAATAGTCGCTCTCGGGACCCGGGCGCCGCACAAAAGGATGGAGTTGATTGTACGAGCCAGGGAAGGTCGCCATTGCGCGTTGCCCTTTGCCGACGGTCGTATCGGCGAAATCAGGGCCGTTCTTCTTCGTGCCGTTGTGACACTTGATGCACCTGGAGTTCAGGATCGGTTGAATCTCACGGCCGAAATCAATGCCTCGCGTCAGTCCGTACCAGGGAGTCAGCTTTCGAGGCTCACCGCCGGCGGCGAGCGATCTCTTCACCGGAGGCGCGGTGTCCGGTTTCTCGTGACAACCTATGCAGGAGACATTCTCGCCCGGCATCGCCGTAAACCAACTGCGCATGATCTGAAGTGCGCGTCCCTGCCTGTCCATAGGCTGAAGCACAATCGGCGTATTGGCCGGAACCCGGAAAAACGCCGAACCGTCTTTCTCCACAGGGACAGTCCCGATGATTCGCTTGGGCTCCCAACCGCCTTCAATTGCGACTGAAGACCAGCCGCCGACACCGTTGTAGCCGTAATGCAAAGTGAACACTCTCAGGCGATCGACTGTGCCGCGGGGCACGCCTTTGAGACCCGGGCCGACATAGATATCGGAGATACTGACCGTGGCGTCACGGCGCGACAGATCCACTCTGTCGGCGATCACAGGCGGCTTGGGAGTCGAACGCAACGCAAGCGGCTCAACCAGTACACTGCCGGCCTGCTCCTTCAGGAGAAGCATGTTGTCGAATGTATCAACGAGATAGACGCCCCACAGAGAGTCGGCCGTCGGTTGACAGGAGACCAGGAAGGTCTCGCTGTCGATCGGATAGGGATGCAGGAACTTGGGCCACGAACTGTTAACCAGGGCGTCGCTGATAACGGCCCGGACCTTCTTGCCGTAACCAGGTATTCGCTGGACGACGCCCTCGGCTTCATATCGACCTCTTCCGGGGTCAAGTATCACCAACTCGCCAACCCTCGCAACACCATGATGCCCCGAAACAATCGCCGCAACGTTTCGCGGCTGGCCTGGAATGGGCTTGGCGAAGAACATCGAGTTCGGCCAGATCGAGTTGCTCCCGTAATAGGCTTTCTGATCCGTACCGTCCGGATTCATGTGAAAGAGCAACCGCGAATAGTAGTGAGGGATGTCCATGTACTCCCAGCGGGTGTAGAGGATGCGACCGTTGTTCATGACGGCGGGATTCCAATTGTGGTCCTGGTCAAAGCAGAGTTGGCGAACCTGCTTGCGATCGGCCGACAGCAGGTACAAATTAGCAATCGGGGCGCTGCCGCCGATGCAAGGCACACCTTGACGAACCGCCGTTGACGAGAAGATCACTCGATCATCGGGAAGGTAGCAGGCGTCATAGTTGTCGGCCCCTCGCCCCATATCAGGAGTCACCGGACCGGGCCCCTTGACCAATTTGCCCGTAACAGGATCCAGGATGATCTCGCAAATCCGCCAGCGGCGGGTCTTGGAATCCACCGTCGAATAGAGTATTCGCCTGCCGTCCCAGTTGAGATCGAGATCAACCAGAGTTCTGCGCCCGGGCTTGAACACGCGGGTCAGACGCCCTTGCGGGTCACGCATATTCATAACCGCCAGTTCATCGTCAAGATTGCGGTTCATGGAGCAGTTGCCCAGCCAGTTGCTGGGCAGACTTGGCCCGCCGGGCCGTTTAACAAAGAGCAGTTTGTCAAAATCAAGAGAGGGATTGAGCAGCATGAGGTCCTTCTTGATCTTCTCTGCCGACCTGACCAGCGACGTCAGTTTGTCATATTCCGCCTCGGTCATCGGCTTCAACGACCGCAACTGAGCGAGGGTGGCGTCTTCCATATCGCCTAACGGCAACGCCGTCTCCTCCGCGGCGCGGTATTCCTTGGCCAGGTCATCAATCCGGGCGCCATACTCTGTCACACGCGGCGATGTCCGGGGGTCCCATTTCCTTCCGGCGTTGGCGGCGACCCGACGAAGTGCGGGGAAATTGGCTCTAAGGCGAAGGGCCGTGCGCAGTTGGCAATTGTAGAATGCCGTACTGATAATCTTCACAGCCTCACGACCGCCAGCGGTCCTGGCCAGGTGCGACAAGAGCTTGATGAACCGCTCATTGCCCTTTCGCTTCATCAGCTTGATGTAGTTTCCGATGAGGCTCTGGTACACTTTGCTGTCATCGACAGACCAGTTGACGCCGGTCCAGACACCGCGCTTCTGCGAACGAATCCTGAATCCCTCATCTTGTTGGAAGATATCCCTCGCGGAGTTGAAGTCTTTTCTGAGTCTCTTGACTATTCCGGCTTGCACTTCCGGCAGGATTCCGGACTTGTTGTCCAACGCCGCGTAGAAACGAGGCGCTTGCGGACCGCCGGTATTGTCGATCCGGATGAGAAGCTCATTGCGAACTCCCTTACCGGCCGCCAGCTTCAGAGTAACCAGTTCAGGATTCTCAGCACGGGTCTGACCGGCCTTTGTCTCGGCGATCTTCTCGCCATTGAGCCAGAGCGTCAGGGGCGCATCACAACCCACATACGCATCCATCGGACCAGCATTGGCGACAGTGATATTACGGTAAAGAAAGACGCTCGAACGTTTCGGCAACTCCAGATCGGCCAGCTTGCCGTCCTGCAGCTTCTTGGCGCCGATCCAGATCGGTTTGTTGTCCGGTCCCTTCTTCCTGAGATCAGGCAGCCTCAGGGGGACACCGAAATCGTAATCAGCAAGGTTCTTGCCGGCCGGACACGCAAGAGGCCCGCGCATCAGCCACGATCGGCTCATCTGAACACGGCCCAGGCCAACGGTGGGATTGTCGGTGACGACCTTTTTCATAGAAGCCAGGAGCGAGTCTTGCCAGGTGGCCAGCTTCACATAGGCGCCGTCGGTCTTAACAGGCTGTAATTTCGCATTCACCCGCGCAGCAGCCTTTCTCGGCGCCGCTTGCAGCAGCGGCGCAGTTGTCATCGTCAAGACCGCCAATAATACAAGACCGGTCGAAAGTCGTCTGATCACCGCAGCATCTCCTTCGTCAAGCGTGTTGAATCTCCTCAGATACGCCCATGTCCACAGTCATACCGAGTCGCTCACGCCATCTGAGATTTCCCAGACGCAATTGCGCCCGCAACCATCGCGGCGCTCTGACGATGATTCTACCCTATACGGTGTGTCGAGCAAACTGAATCTGAGGTCCGGGCGGCGGGCCGTAATATCGTTCCGGGGCCGATCGTCGATCAGCGCCTATGCAGCTCAGCGTTCGTAGTGTTTGAGAGGCCGCACCCGGCCGCCGCCGGATTTCTCAATGCGTCCGGAATTCCTTTTCCGCTTTTCTCGTTATCAGCGTGTACACGGCGATGGCGCCGATGAGCACGATCCCTTTGGCGAAAGTCCGCCAGTAAGGAGGGACCCACAGAACCGTCATGCCGGTTGAGACGCACATGATGATCAAGGCTCCGACGATACTTTTCAATACCGAACCTTCGCCCCCCTTGAAACGAGCCCCGCCCAGGAGAACGGCGATGATCACTTCCAACTCCATCAGGTTGCCTGTCTTGGGGTCGCCCATGGACATATAGCTGGCCCTTGCGATACCGCCGATGGAGGACAGCACGCCGACGATGACATACAGAATCCAGATCGTCCGGATAACGTTTATCCCCGACAATTCGGCGGCGGTTCTGTTTCCTCCGATGGCGGCGGCGTATTTGCCGAGCACGGTCTTCTTCTGGACAATCACCATGACGACGATGGCGGCTGCGGCGACGTAAAACGCGGCCGGCAAGCCGAGAAAGACATCCGCCCTGGCGAAGTCATTTATCCCCTCGGGCATGTCGCCCTTTATGAGACCGATCTTCCTCGGCGTCAGCGTCCAGGCGACACCGCGGAAAATGTACAACGTCACCAGGGTCGCGATCACCGGGACAATGCGGAGCCGGGTGACAAGAAGACCGTTGATCCAGCCCATGACGACTCCCAGCACCAGGGTCAGCACTGCGGCGCCAAAGAAGCCGAAGCCGCTCTTGAGTAGAATGCAGTAGACCACGCCGCTCAACCCGACCATGCTGCCGACCGAAAGGTCAATCTGGGCGGCGATCATGATCAATGCGGCGCCGCTGCATATCAAGAGTATCGGGGCGGCGATTCGGAGGAGGTTGACGACATTATCGCGGCCCAGGAACGTTGGAGACATGGCGCTGAAACCGGCGACTATGACGCCCAGCACGAGGAACACGAATATGCTTCTGAATGTTCTCCACGTTAAGATGTTCTGAGTATGCGGTATTGTCGATTCCTCTCTAAGTAGTTCTCTTGTCCAGGGCGAAGCGTTGAGCCAATATGGCGATCAGCGTAATGGCGCCTTTTACAATCGTCTGGATGTCAGGCGACAGACCGAGCATGTTTAACGAAGTCGACACGACGCCGAGTATGAACGCCCCGATAACGGCGCACATGACGGATCCGAATCCGCCGAAAATGCTGGTCCCGCCCAGCAGAGCAATCACCAGGACGTCAAATTCGAACCCGGCGCCCAGGCTGGAGTCCCCGGCGTTGTGAATGGAGCCCATGATAACGCCGACCAGGCCGGCGAAAAACGCGCTGCCCAGATACAGGAGCGAAATGTGCCTGTCGACCCTTACGCCCGAGAGTCTTGCGGCGACTGAATTGGCCCCAATGTAATACGTACGGCGTCCGAAAACCGTCTTCTTCTCCAGAATCAGCGCCGCGACGACGATAATGAGCATAAGGATTACGGATGCATTGACCGGCCCGGTCAGGGAGAACGCTCCGAGCTTCTTGAAGATCAACGGCAGGCCGGCGCTGCGTTGCGATCCGTGGGTCACGATCAGCGCAATGCCGCGAGCCAGCGACATCGTGCCGAGGGTGACGATGATGGAGGCCACTTTCATGCGCGTGATGAGAAACGCATTTAAGCCCCCTATCGCCAGACAGCATAACAGAGCCAGGGCAATCGCGACGCCGTAGGGCATTCCCAGGCCGCGGGCCAACTCCATGCCGGTTCCGCTCTGCGACTGGCAGAACCAGGCCGAAAGCACAGCCCCCATCGCCGCCACGCCGCCGACCGACAGATCGAAATGGCCGCTGACCAGGAGAAACGTCACGAACACCGAGAGAATAATCAGCTCGGCCTGCTGGCTCAGCAGGTTGGAGAAAGTGTCGACATCGAAGAAGTGAGGGACAAAAAACGACGCCGCCGTGCAGAGAACGATAAGCACGCCGAACATGCACATGACAATGAACGATTCGTTGCTCATTCGCCCGATAGCTGTGCTTCTACTCGACATCCAGGCCCCCAGTGCAGATATGGAGCAGCTCCCGGGTGTCGACGTCAGGTCCGTTATTCAGCTCCCTTCTCACCCGTCCGTCATGAAGGAGGAATATCCTGTCGCACATGTTCATGATCTCAGGCAGTTCCGACGAGCAGAGGATAATCGACTTGCCCGCATTCGATAATCGCCAGATGATCTTGTAGATTTCGCTCTTGGCCCCCACATCGACCCCGCGGGTCGGCTCGTCGAGGATCAGGAGGTCGGCGTCGGCGAACAGGCATTTGGCGAAAACCACTTTCTGCTGGTTGCCGCCGGACAGCTTGGCGACTTCCTTCTCAGTACTGTTGGTCACGACACCCAGTTTGTCAATGTACTCGTGCGTTGCTGACTTCTCGGCCCGCGCGTCTATGAACCCGGCGTTCGAAATTCTCCGCATGTTCATGACGGGAATATTGCTCCTTACGGTCAGCAGCGTGAAGAGCCCCTCGGATCTCCTTTCCGAAGGCGCCATTGCAATCCCGGCCCCTATAACCTTGTCGGTCGCCTGTTCGAGCTTGCGGCCCTTGAACACGATCTCGCCGGCGCATTCATCGGCCCGGTATATCGCCCGCGCCAGTTCCGTCTTGCCGGCGCCCACCAGACCGTAGAAACCCACAATCTCCCCGCGTTTGACCTCAAAAGAAACGTCCTTGAGCTTGCCGTTGCGGAGCCCCCTCGCCTCCAGCAATACTTCGGCTTCGCTGAGGTCTCGCCGAACGTACTGCTCATAGACCGCCTTGCCGATCATAAGTTCGATCAATTCGGACCTGCCCCTGATCTCGTCGATCGGTCTGGTGTCAACGTGCCCGCCGTCGCGCATCACCGTTACCCAGTCGCCCAGTTCGAAGATTTCATCGAGCCTGTGTGAGATGTAGATCACGGTTACATTCTTCTCTTTGAGGCCTCTTATGATCTCAAACAGGCGGCGAGTTTCTTCTTCGGATATGGCGGCCGTCGGTTCGTCCATAACCCGCATTTTTCACGGTAGTTGAGTTTCGACGGATTTTGGCCGGGTCGGTAAGGTTTGGGCTGAAATTTGCGTGAATCGGAGCGACGAGCGCAAAAACCCCCCATACCCCCACGCGGCCACCGGGTTGTGAGGGAGGTTATGGAGAGGACGACGCCAGTTCGGGCCGGGCGTACGGTCCGTTCAGTTGAACCAGGATCCGCCGGAACAA
>Ga0180436_10000384_pt1 | contig 46332 bp, 51 predicted proteins | sample SS_ome_2_FD_132434 | JGI IMG/M metagenome (GOLD analysis project Ga0180436, IMG submission 132434) | Hypersaline lake sediment archaeal communities from the Salton Sea, California, USA - SS_3_S_2 metaG | ecosystem: Environmental > Aquatic > Non-marine Saline and Alkaline > Hypersaline >...
AACGTGCAGATGAAGGTGTCGCTGATCGCGCCGATCGCGATGGAAGAGGGTCTGCGTTTTGCGATTCGCGAGGGTGGCCGCACGGTCGGCGCCGGCGTGGTCGCCAAGATCTTCGAATAAACGACTGAAGCGAGTAGGAACATGGCTGACCAGAGAATCCGCATCCGTCTGAAGGCATTCGATCACCGACTGATCGATCGTTCGGCGGCAGAAATCGTGGAAACCGCCAAGCGGACCGGCGCCCAGGTACTGGGTCCGATCCCGCTGCCCACGAAAATCGAGCGGCACACCGTGCTGATCTCGCCGCACGTCAACAAGGACGCGCGCGACCAGTACGAGACCCGCACGCACAAGCGCCTGATGGACATCGTGGATCCCAACGACAAGACCGTTGATGCACTGATGAAGCTGGACCTCGCGGCCGGCGTCGACGTGCAGATCAAGCTGTACTGATCGACAGGTCTAACCGCATAAAAGGCAGAGCAATGAAGATTGGATTAGTAGGACGCAAACGTGGCATGACCCGCGTATTCACCGAGGAAGGCCAGAGCATTCCCGTGACGGTGATCGAGGTCGACCCGAACCGCGTCACCCAGGTCAAGAACGACGACACCGACGGTTACCGCTCGGTGCAGGTGACGATCGGCCAGCGCCGCCAGAGCCTGGTGAACAAGCCGGTCGCCGGCCACTACGCGAAGGCCGGGGTCGAGGCGGGCGAGGGCCTGTGGGAGATCCGCTTGCCGCTGGGCGTCGGTGAAGAACTGGAAGCGGGCGCCGAGCTGAAGGTCGGCATGTTCGAGGCCGGTGAACTGGTCGACGTGACCGGCACCAGCAAGGGCAAGGGTTTCGCCGGTGCGGTGAAACGCCACAATTTCCGCATGCAGGACGCAACCCACGGCAACTCGTTGTCGCACCGCGCCCCGGGCTCCATCGGCCAGTGCCAGACGCCCGGACGCGTGTTCAAGGGCAAGAAGATGGCCGGCCAGATGGGTGACGAGCGTGTCACGACCCAGAACCTGGAAATCGTCCGCGTGGACGAAGAGCGCAACCTGCTCCTGATCAAGGGTGCGGTTCCCGGTGCGTCCGGAGGTGCCGTCATGGTTCGCCCTTCCGTGAAGACGGTCCAGTAAGGATTAGCAGGAGATGACCATGGAACTCACAGTTACCGGCGGCAAGGGCATCAAAGTGTCCGAAGCCACCTTTGGCCGGGAATTCTCCGAAGCCCTGGTGCACCAGGTCGTGACCGCCTACCTGGCGGGTGCGCGTGCCGGCACCAAGGCCCAGAAGAACCGCTCCGACGTCAGTGGCGGCGGCGCCAAGCCCTGGCGCCAGAAAGGCACGGGCCGCGCCCGCGCCGGCACCATCCGCAGCCCGATCTGGCGCAGCGGCGGCAAGACCTTCGCGGCCACGCCGCGGGATCACTCCCAGAAGGTCAACCGCAAGATGTACCGCGGCGCCATGCAGGCAATTCTTTCCGAGTTGTTGCGCCAGGACCGCCTGATCGTGGTCGAGAGCCTGGAACTGGCCGAGCCGAAGACGAAGGCGCTGGTGGAAAAACTGGCCGAACTCGGATTCGAGAAGGGCCTGATCGTTTTGGGCGACGCCAATGAAAACGTGTACCTGGCTTCCCGGAACATTCCGGGCGTGTACGCCATCGATGTCGCCGGCATCGACCCGGTCAGCCTTGTCGGTTCCGACAAGGTCGTCCTGACGGTCGATGCGGTCGAGAAGATTCAGGAGTGGCTGGGATGAACAACGATCGTTTGTGTCAGGTATTGCTGTCGCCGCGCGTGACCGAAAAGACCACGCTGGTCGGCGAAAACAGCAACCAGTACGTGTTTCACGTCGTGACCGATGCGAGCAAGGCGGAGGTGAAAGGCGCCGTCGAACTGCTGTTCGACGTCAACGTCGAGACCGTTCGTATCGTGAACGTGAAGGGCAAGAACAAGTCGTTCCGCATGCGTCCCGGCAAGCGTAGCGACTGGAAGAAAGCTTATGTTCGCGTGCAGGAAGGTCAGGTCATCGACTTCCTGGGCGGCGAATCAGTTTAAGGACGAATAGTCATGGCAATCGTTAAGGCAAAACCGACATCGCCAGGACGCCGAGGTGTCGTCCAGGTCAAGCATTCGCACCTGCACAAGGGTGCGCCGCACGCGGCCCTGGTCGAAAAGAAATCCAAGTCCGGCGGACGTAACAACGCCGGCCGGATTACGACACGTCATCGGGGTGGCGGGCACAAGAATCACTACCGTGTGATCGACTTCAAGCGCGACAAGGACGGCATCGTCGGCCGCGTCGAGCGCATCGAATACGATCCCAACCGGACAGCCCACATCGCCCTGGTCCTGTACAAGGACGGCGAGCGCCGTTACATCATCGCGCCAAAAGGCTTGCGTTCCGGCGACCAGGTCCTCAGTGGCCGCGAAGCCGCGATCAAGCCGGGCAACTGCCTGCCGCTGCGCAACATCCCGATGGGTTCGATGGTGCACTGCGTGGAAATGAAGCCGGGCAAGGGCGCCCAGTTGGCGCGCAGCGCCGGCGCCTCGGTGCAGTTGATCGCCCGCGAAGGCCAGTACGCGACCCTGCGTTTGCGTTCCGGCGAGATGCGCAAGGTGCCCTCGCACTGCAAGGCGACGATCGGCGAAGTGTCCAACTCCGAGCACAACCTTGAGAAGCTGGGCAAGGCCGGCGCCAAGCGCTGGCGCGGCGTGCGTCCGACCGTGCGCGGTGTTGCGATGAACCCGGTCGATCACCCGCATGGCGGCGGCGAAGGCCGCACCTCGGGCGGCCGTCACCCGGTTACCCCGTGGGGTGTTCCGACCAAGGGTTACAAGACCCGCAAGAACAAGACCTCGGACAAGTACATCGTCCGTAAACGTTCAGGCAAATAACAGGTAGACCTATGCCACGTTCGATTAAGAAAGGGCCGTTCGTTGACCACCACCTGATGCAGAAGGTGGAAAGCGCAATCGAGACCAACAACAAGCGACCGATCAAGACCTGGTCGCGACGTTCGATGATCCTGCCGGAAATGGTGGGACTGACGATTGCCGTGCACAACGGACGCCAGCACGTTCCGATCCTGATCAGCGATCAGATGATCGGCCACAAGCTCGGTGAATTCGCGGCCACCCGGACCTTCAGGGGTCATTCGGGCGACCGCAAGACGAAGTAAGCAGGTGTCGCCATGCAAGTGACTGCACGATTGAAAAACGCGCGCATCTCTGCGCAGAAAGTTCGGCTGGTCGCCGACCAGGTTCGTGGACTGCCGGTCGAGGAGGCCGAGCAGCTGCTGGCCTTCAGCAACAAGAAGGCGGCGCACATCGTCAAGAAAGTGCTGCTTTCCGCGGTGGCGAATGCCGAGCACAACGAAGGCGCCGACATCGATGAACTGAAGGTCGCCACGATCATGGTCGACGAGGGTCCCACCTTCAAGCGCGGGCGCGCCCGTGCGAAGGGCCGTGGCACCCGCATTCTGAAACGCAACAGTCACATTACCGTGACCGTGGCCGACGACAGCACGGGACAAGCATAATGGGTCAGAAAGTACATCCGACAGGCATCCGCCTTGGTATCGCCAAGGACTGGAATTCCACCTGGTACGCCGACAAGGGCGACTACGCCGAGAACCTGAAGTCCGACCTGCAGGTACGCGAGTACCTGATGGACCGCCTTTCGCAGGCGGCTGTCAGCAGGATCCAGATCGAGCGTCCGGCCAAGTCCGCCCGCATCACGATCCACACGGCCCGTCCCGGCATCGTCATCGGCAAGAAGGGCGAGGACATCGAGGCCCTGCGCCGCGACGTCAGCCAGCTGATGGGCGTGCCCACCCACATCACGGTGGCCGAGATCCGCAAGCCGGAGCTGGACGCCAAGCTGGTGGCCGAGGGCATCGCCCAGCAGCTCGAGCGACGCATCATGTTCCGCCGCGCGATGAAGCGCGCCGTGGGCAACGCGATGCGCCTGGGCGCCCTGGGCATCAAGGTGACCGTTTCCGGCCGCCTGAACGGCGCCGACATCGCCCGCAGCGAGTGGTACCGCGAAGGTCGTGTGCCGCTGCACACGCTGCGCGCGGACGTCGACTACGGTACTTACGAGGCCCGCACGACCTACGGCGTGCTGGGTGTCAAGGTCTGGATCTACAAGGGTGAAGTGTTCAACCTCTACGGCGCCGCCGAGGGTGAGAGCAAGCGCAACCCGCAGGCTGCTAGCTAGGAGATTTAACGATGCTGCAACCAAAGCGTACAAAATTCAGAAAGCAGCAGAAGGGCCGCAACCGGGGTCTGGCGCAGGTCGGCAACCGCGTCAGCTTCGGCGAGTACGGCCTGAAGGCGACGACCCGCGGTTTCATCACCGCGCGCCAGATCGAGGCGGCCCGTCGCGCCATCACCCGCTACGTGAAACGTGGCGGCAAGCTGTGGATCCGTGTTTACCCCGACAAGCCGATTACCAAGAAGCCGGTCGAGGTCCGCATGGGCAAGGGTAAGGGTAACGTTGAATACTGGGTGGCCCCGGTACAGCCCGGCCGCGTCCTGTACGAAATCCAGGGCGTGACCGAGGAGCAGGCGCGCGAGGCGTTCCGCCTGGCCTCCGCCAAGCTGGCCGTTCAGACCACCTTCGTGAAGAGGTCCGTGCTGTGATGAATGCGCAAGACTTGAGAGAAAAGAACGAGGTGGAACTGCGCGAGGAGCTCTCCGGGCTGTTGCGCGAGCAGTTCAACCTCCGGATGCAACGCGGTATCGGCCAGCTGGCCCACCCGCACGAACTGCGCCGAGTGCGCCGTGATATCGCTCGTGTCAGGACCGTCCTGAACGAGAAGAAAGGTGAGACCTCATGAGCACGACCGAGACTGTAGTACGCACGAAGACCGGCCGGGTCGTCAGCAGCAAGGCTGACAAGACCGTGACCGTTCTGCTCGAGCGCCAGGTAAAGCACCCGCTGTACGGCAAGTACATCAAGCGTTCCACCAAAGTGCACGCGCACGACGAGGAGAACAGCTGCGGCGAAGGCGACCTGGTGAAGATTTCAGAGTGCCGCCCGATTTCCAAGACCAAGAGCTGGCGGGTGGTCGAGATTGTGGAGCGCGCCCAGTAAGGCGGCGGCCTTCGGGACTCCCTGGCAGAGGACATCGAACATGATTCAGATGCAAAGCATGCTATCCGCCGCGGACAACAGCGGCGCGCGCCGGGTCCAGTGCATCAAGGTACTGGGTGGCTCCAAGCGCCGTTACGCCCGGATCGGTGACGTGATCAAGGTCACGATCAAGGAAGCGATTCCGCGCGGCAAGGTCAAGAAGGGCGAGGTGTACAACGCCGTGGTCGTGCGCACCCGCTCGGGCGTTCGCCGCCCCGACGGCTCGCTGATCCGTTTCGACGGCAACGCGGCCGTGCTGCTCGACGGCAAACACGAGCCGATCGGCACCCGTATTTTCGGGCCCGTGACGCGTGAACTTCGCGGTGAGAAGTTCATGAAAATCGTCTCGCTCGCACCCGAAGTGCTGTAAGCGAAGGAACAGGAAGATGAAACGAATTCGCAAAGGCGACGAAGTAATCGTAACCACCGGCCGCAGCAAGGGCCAGCGGGGCCACGTGCTGCGCGTAAACGGCGACAAGCTGCTGGTGGAAAACGTGAACATGGTGAAAAAGCACCAGAAACCGAACCCGTCCCTGAACCAGGCCGGCGGCATCGTTGAGAAGGAATCCTACATCCATCAGTCCAACGTTGCGCTGTACAACCCCGGCACCGGCAAGGGCGACCGGGTGGCGTTCAAAACGCTCGGAGACGGGCGCAAGGTGCGGATTTTCAGCTCCAACGGCGAAGCCGTGGATATTTAAGGATAGTCAGATGTCCAGACTACAGAGCTATTACAAAGACACCGTGGTGCCCGAGCTGCAGAAGCAGTTCGACTACAAGAACATCATGGAAGTGCCGAGGATCACCAAGATCACCCTGAACATGGGTGTCGGTGAGGCTGTCGGCGACAAGAAAGTGATGGAGCGCGCCGTGGGTGACATGACCGCCATTGCCGGTCAGAAGCCGATAATCAACCTGGCCCGCAAGTCAGTCGCGAGTTTCAAGATCCGCGACGGCTGGCCGGTCGGTTGCAAGGTCACGCTGCGCCGCGAGCGCATGTATGAGTTCCTCGACCGCCTGGTGAACATCGCCATTCCGCGTATCCGTGACTTCCGCGGCCTGAACCGCAAGTCCTTCGACGGGCGTGGCAACTTCAGCATGGGCGTGAAGGAGCAGATCATGTTCCCCGAGATCGATTTCGACAAGATCGACGCGATCCGCGGCATGGACATCACGATCACCACGACCGCCAAGACCGACGACGAAGCCCGGGCTCTGCTCAAGGCCTTCAACTTCCCGTTCAGAGAAAAGTAAAGGAATCACGATGGCTAAAGTATCCATGGTCAACCGCGAGAAGCGCCGCGCCAAGCTCGTGGCCAAGTATGCCAAGAAGCGCGCTGAGCTCAAGGCGATCATATCCAACCCGGACGTGGGCTTCGAGGAACAGCAGGACGCTATGTTCAAGCTGCAGAAGCTGCCCCGTGATTCAAGCCCGGTGCGCCAGCGCAACCGCTGCGCCATCTCCGGCCGCCCGCGCGGTTTCTACCGCAAGTTCGGCCTGGGCCGTAACAAGTTGCGTGAAGCCGCGATGCGCGGCGACGTGCCTGGCCTGCGCAAGGCCAGCTGGTAAAGAGGACAGATATCATGAGCATGAGCGACCCCATTTCGGACATGCTGACCCGCATCCGCAATGCCCAGTCGGTGCAGAAGGCGTCGGTGCTGATCCCGGCTTCCAAGGTGAAGACCGGAATCGCGCGCGTCCTGAAGAACGAGGGCTACATCGCCGATTTTCGCGATTCGGAGCTTGACGGCAAGCCCGCGCTGGAAGTGACGCTGAAGTACCAGCAGGGCCGCGGCGTCATCGAGACGATGAAGCGCGTCAGCCGTCCGGGCCTGCGCCAGTACCGCGGCAAGGACGACCTGCCGAAGATCCAGAACGGTCTCGGCATCGCTGTCGTCAGCACCTCCGAGGGAATCATGACCGACGCCCAGGCGCGCGAAGCCGGCCAGGGTGGCGAAATCCTGTGCATCGTCACGTGATGCATTGAAGGATTGGGAGAAGAACTATGTCGCGTATCGCAAAAGCGCCCATCGAGCTGCCCTCCGGCGTCGAGATCAAGATCGCCGGAACCGAGGTCAGCGTGAAAGGGCCGAAAGGCAACCTGGTCCAGTCGCTGCACCCGAACGTCAGCGTGGAACAGGAAGATAAATCGATTACCGTAAAGCCCGCCAACGATTCGGATATCCCGATGGCAGGCACGATGCGGTCCCTCGTCAACAACATGGTGGTCGGCGTGTCCGACGGTTTCGAAAAGAAACTCACCCTGGTTGGCGTGGGCTACCGTGCACAGGTCCAGGGCAGCAAGCTGACCCTGGCGCTGGGCTATTCACACCCGATCGAGTACACCGCTCCCGAGGGCGTGACGATCGAAGCACCGACCCAGACCGAGGTCGTGGTCAAAGGCTGCGACAAGCAGAAAGTCGGCCAGGTCGCTTCGGAAATCCGCGCCTTCCGGCCGCCGGAGCCCTACAAGGGCAAGGGCGTCCGCTACGCAGACGAGCGCGTTGTGCGGAAGGAGGCCAAGAAGGCTTGATCGTTGAGCCTTCCCGGTCGACCAAGATTACGAGGAACAGGAAATGGACAAGAAGAAGGCAGCACGTTTGCGCAGGGCCCGGAAGGCGCGAGCCCAGATCCGGCGCCAGGGCAAGCCGCGGCTGACGGTTTACCGCAGCGGCCAGCACATCTATGCGCAGGTCATCAACTCCGAGGACGGCCACGTTCTGGCAGCGGCTTCTACCGTGCAGAGCACCGTTCGCGAGGGCCTGAAGAGCACCTCCAACAAGGAGGCGGCCGCCGCGGTGGGCAAGGCCGTGGCCGAGAAGGCCGTCGAGGCCGGCGTGAAGGAAGTGGCTTTCGATCGCTCGGGTTATCAGTACCACGGCCGGATCAAGGAACTGGCCGACGCTGCTCGCGAAGTCGGGCTGAAATTCTAAAGACAGGTAAGCATCATGGCGAAAATGGATAACGACACAGGCGACGGCCTGCTCGAGAAACTGGTAGCCGTCAACCGTGTGGCCAAGGTGGTCAAGGGTGGCCGTATCTTCGGCTTCACGGCCCTGAGCGTCGTCGGTGACGGTAACGGCCGCATCGGCTTCGGTTACGGCAAGGCGCGCGAAGTGCCCGTGGCCATCCAGAAGTCGATGGAGAAGGCACGCCGCAACATGATTACGGTGTCGCTGCGCGAAGGCACGCTGTGGCATGCCGTCAAGAGCAGCCACGCGGGTTCGCGCATCTATATGCAGCCGGCTTCTGAAGGTACCGGTGTCATCGCCGGCGGCGCCATGCGCGCGGTGCTGGAAACCGTCGGCGTGCGCAACGTCCTGGCCAAAAGCGTCGGTTCCAACAACCCCATCAACCTGGTTCGTGCCACGATCAAGGGTCTGCAGGCGATGCAGAGCCCCGAGTCGGTGGCGGCCAAGCGCGGCAAGCCAGTTGACGAAATCATGGCGAACGTCGGGTAAGAACAATGGCCAAGAAGAAGCAGAAGCAAATCAAGGTGACCCTGGTCCGCTCCCCCATCGGCTTCCAGCCGAAGCACCGGGAGTGCGTACGCGGCCTGGGCCTGAAACGCATGCACCAGACGGTGGTCCTCGAGGATACGCCCTCCGTGCGTGGCATGGTGAACAAGATCGACTACATGGTACGAGTGGAAGAGGCCTAAAAAATGGGGCCGGATACTTAATCCCAGCCTCAATCTTCCGCGAACCGAAATGCGTGTCGGGAATAATGTATCCGGCCCCATTTTTTAAGGAAAGTACGACGATGAAACTAAATAAACTCAGCCCCGCCGAGGGCAGCAAGAAGGACCGTAAGCGCGTCGGTCGCGGCATTGGCTCCGGCCTGGGCAAGACCGCGGGCCGCGGCCACAAGGGCCAGAAATCCCGTTCCGGCGGTTTCAACAAGGTCGGTTTCGAAGGTGGCCAGATGCCGCTGCAGCGCCGCCTGCCCAAGCGCGGATTCGCCTCGCGCAGCGCGCGCTACAACGAGGAAGTCCGCCTGTACCAGATCCAGGCCATGAAGGCCGACGTGATCGACCTCGAGGCCCTGAAGGCCGAGCACGTGGTCGGACACGACGCCAAAAAGGTCAAGGTGATCAACACCGGCGCCATCGAGCGCAAGGTCACGGTCAAGGGCCTGGGCGTCACCAAGGGTGCGCAAGCAGCCATTGAGGCGGCCGGAGGCAAGGTAGAGTAATGGCCCGTTCCCCGTCACAAATGGCGGAAACGCTCAGCGGCCTGGGTCGCCTGACGGAACTGCGTCAGCGCCTGTTGTTCGTCTTCGCGGCCCTGATCATTTACCGCATCGGCACCTTCATTCCGGTGCCGGGCGTCAACCCGCAGGCGTTGCTGCAGTTCATGAATTCGCAGCAGGGCACCATCGTGGACGTGTTCAACCTGTTCACGGGTGGCGCCCTGGAGCGTTTCTCGCTGTTCGCGCTGGGTGTGATGCCGTACATCTCGGCGTCCATCATCATGCAGTTGATGAGCAGCGCGGTGCCGCAGTTGCAGCAGCTGAAGAAGGAAGGCTCGTCGGGCCGCCAGAAGATCACCCAGTACACGCGTAATTTCACGGTGATACTGGCCGCCGTGCAGGCCGGAGGCGTGGCCTTCGCCCTGCAGGGGCAGTCTTCGGTCGTGCTGGCGCCGGGCTTCGGCTTCCTGTTCACGGCGATCGTGTCGCTGACGGCGGGAACGATCTTCCTGATGTGGCTGGGCGAGCAGATCACCGAGCGGGGTGTCGGTAACGGCATCTCCCTGATCATCTTCGCGGGCATCGTGGCGGGACTCCCGCGCGCGGTCGCGGGAACGCTGGAACTGGTCAACACCGGCCAGCTCAGCATTCCGGCGATGCTGATCATCCTGGCGCTGGTGCTGGGCGTGATTTACTTCATCGTGCGCGTCGAGCGCGGCCAGCGGCGCATCACCGTGAACTACGCGCAGCGGCAGGGCCGCGTGGCCTACCAGAACCAGTCCACGCACCTCCCGTTGAAGGTGAACATGTCCGGCGTGATCCCGGCCATTTTCGCCTCCAGTATCGTGATCTTCCCGTCCACGCTGGCCACCTGGTTCAGCGGTTCCGAGGGTCTCGGCTGGCTGACGGACGTGTCGGCGGCGCTCACGCCGGGTAACCTGGCGTACACGATCCTGTTTTCAGGCCTGATCATCTTCTTCTGTTTCTTCTACACCGCCATGGTGTTCAACTCGAAGGAGACGGCGGACAACCTGAAACGCTCGGGCGCGTTCATTCCGGGCATCCGCCCGGGGCGCCAGACCGCGGAGTACATCGATTACGTGCTCACGCGGCTGACCATGGTTGGCTCCATCTACCTGGTCGCGGTTTGCCTGCTCCCGGACATTTTCCGGGTGCTCTGGCAGGTACCGTTTTACTTCGGCGGCACCTCGGTCCTGATCGTGGTGGTCGTCATCATGGATTTCATCGCCCAGATCCAGGCGCACCTGATCTCGCATCAGTACGACAGCCTGATGAAAAAGGCAAATCTGAAATCATATGGACGTTCCGGCGTCGTCCGGAGGTAATGAAACGAGCCGCAGCGGGCGGCGATGGTCGGGATGCCATTGAAGGTACGCCCGCTTGCATTGGAGAAACGTTATGAAAGTGCAGGCTTCAGTAAAGAAAATCTGTCGCAACTGCAAGATCGTACGGCGCAAGGGTGTGCTGTTCGTGATCTGCAGCGAGAAAAAGCACAAGCAGCGACAGGGCTGAGCGCTGTCGAACCGGTACAAAGCGTGAATATTCAGGCTTTTACCGGACGTTTGGATTAGATATAATGTGCTGTTTACGTTCGCGGCACTGATTGACAGGAGTTTAAAGCATGGCTCGTATTGCAGGAGTCAATATTCCGGTACAGAAGCACACCTGGGTGGGCCTGACACACATCTACGGCATCGGCAAGACGCGTGCCTACCAGATCTGTGAAGCCGCCGGTGTTGCGCCCGAAACCAGGATCCGCGACCTGACGGAGGCTGAAGAAGAAGCGCTCCGTGCAGAGGTCGGAAAAATCTCGGTCGAAGGCGATCTGCGTCGCGAAGTGGCAATGAATATCAAGCGTTTGATGGACCTGGGTTGTTACCGGGGCCTGCGGCACCGCCGCGGCCTGCCGGTCCGGGGTCAGCAGACCAAGACCAACGCCCGCACCCGCAAGGGCCCGCGGCGTCCGATCAAGCGCTAACGGTTAGCGTCAGAAGGCAGAATAGAGATGGCCAAGCCTACAATTCGCAAAAAGAAGGTGAAGAAGACAGTCGTGGACGGTATCGCCCACGTGCACGCTTCTTTCAACAACACGATCATCACGATCACCGATCGCCAGGGCAACGCGCTTTCCTGGGCGACCGCCGGGGGCGCTGGCTTCCGTGGTTCGCGCAAGAGCACGCCGTTCGCGGCCCAGGTCGCCGCCGAGAATGCCGGCCGCGCCGCGCTGGACTTCGGCCTGAAGAACCTCGACGTGCGCGTCAAGGGTCCCGGCCCGGGTCGTGAGTCTTCGGTTCGTGCCCTGCACGCACTGGGCTACAAGATCACGAACATCACCGACGTGACGCCGATCCCGCACAACGGGTGCCGTCCGCCGAAAAAACGTCGCGTCTGACGGGAGTTACCAGAATGGCAAGATACATCGGACCCACCTGCAAACTCGCTCGTCGCGAGGGCGTCGACCTGGAGCTGAAGAGCCCGGCGCGCGGCCTCGAGTCGAAGTGCAAGCTGAACCAGCCCCCGGGGCAGCACGGCTCTTCGCGCCGCATGCGCCTGTCGGACTATGCCTTGCAGCTGCGTGAAAAGCAGAAAGTGCGCCGCACCTACGGCGTGCTGGAGCGCCAGTTCCGTAACTACTACAAGCTGGCCGCCCAGCAGAAAGGCGCCACGGGTGAAAACCTGCTGCGCCTGCTGGAAAGCCGCCTGGACAACGTCGTTTACCGCATGGGCTTCGCCGTCACGCGCGCCCAGGCCCGCCAGCTGGTCACGCACAAAGCCATCTCGGTGAACGGCCAGACGGTGAACATCCCGTCCTACCGGGTCAAGCCCGAAGACGTGATCGCGATCCGCGAGAAGGCGCAGAAACAGCTGCGTGTCAAAGAGGCCACCACGCTGAGCCAGGAAATGAACCTGGTCCCCGCCTGGTGCGAGGTCGACCACAACAAGATGGTCGGAACCTTCAAGGCCTACCCGGACCGCGACGAGCTGTCTCCGGACATCAACGAAAACCTGATCGTGGAGCTGTACTCCAAGTAAGCACCAGTCTGGTTCAGGTTGAGGCCGTTTTTCGAGGTGGCCTCGTGGAAATACACAAGAGTTCAAGAGGGCGATCCCAATGATGGGTGTTATTGATCAAATGCTGAAGCCCAGCGCGGTGGGTGTTGACGAAATCAACCCGAACCGGGCCAGGATCACGTTGGAGCCGCTGGAGCGGGGTTTCGGCCACACGCTCGGCAACGCGCTGCGGCGTGTCCTGCTGTCTTCCATCCCCGGTTGCGCCATTGTCGAAGTCGAGATGGATGGTGTGCTGCACGAATACACGGCCGTCGAAGGCCTGCAGGAAGACATCATCGAGGTCCTGCTGAACCTCAAGGGCATCGCCCTGCGCATGCACGAACGCGAAGAAGCGGTCCTCACCCTGAGCAAGTCCGGGGCGGGCCCGGTCACCGCCGGTGACATCCAGGTCGATCACACGGTCGAGGTGGTGAACCCGGATCATGTGATCTGCAACCTGACCCAGAACGGCAGCATCAACATGCGTCTGAAAGTGGCGCGTGGCGTCGGCTACCAGCCCGCCACGCAGATCACCATCGGCGACCAGGAGAGCCGCCCGATCGGCCGCCTGCAGCTCGACGCCTCGTTCTGCCCGGTGCGCAAGGTCGCCTACTCCGTCGACGCCGCCCGCGTCGAGCAGCGCACGAACCTCGACAAGCTGGTGCTCGACATCGAGACCAACGGCACGATGGATTGCGAAGGCGCCGTTAAGCTGGCCGCCAACATCCTGGCCGACCAGTTGTCGGTATTCGTTGACTTCAAGGCGCGCCAGGTTGTCGCGGTCGAGGAAAAGGAGCAGGAGATCGATCCCGTGCTGCTGCGCCCGATCGACGACCTCGAGCTGACCGTGCGTTCCGCCAACTGCCTGAAGGCGGAAAGCATCCTGTACATCGGCGACCTGGTGCAGCGCACCGAGGTCGAACTGCTGAAGACCCCGAACCTGGGTAAGAAATCCCTCACCGAGATCAAGGACGTGCTGGCGTCCCACGACCTCTCGCTGGGCATGAAACTGGAAAACTGGCCGCCGGAGAGCCTGGTCGGCGCCTGAGCGCCCCGGGAAGAGACACCGGCTGGAATTAGAAGGACAAGACGATGCGTCACCTCAAATCCGGAAGAAAACTGAACCGCGACAGCGCGCACCGCAAGGCGATGTTCCGCAACATGGCGTCCTCGCTGTTCGAGCACGAGATCATCAAGACCACCGTGCCGAAAGCCAAGGAACTGCGCCGCGTGGCCGAGCCGCTGATCACCCTGGCCAAGGAAGACAGCGTGGCGCACCGCCGCCAGGCCTTCGACCGCCTGCGCGACCGCGACGCCGTCACCAAGCTGTTCAACGAACTGGGCCCGCGCTATGCCGACCGCCCGGGCGGCTACCTGCGCATCCTGAAGTGCGGCCACCGCGCCGGCGACGCGGCCCCCATGGCCTACGTCGAGCTGGTCGATCGCCCGCGCCTGGACGAGACCGAAGCGGAATAACCCTTCGTAGGAGGGGCGTAAGCCGCGACCAAAAAGCCCGGCAATGCCGGGCTTTTTCATTTTCCCCGAAGTAACTCGTCAGCACGATTTCATTTTGGTCATTCTCGACTATAGTCAAAGGTAGATACGAAAAAACGGGAGTAGTCAGAAGGGTCGATTCCGCACGCTGCGGAAGGCGGCCGGTCGGGCCCGGATCGGCCTGACAGCGACAATTGGAGAGCCTTCTTCCTGAGTCCTTGGCGTCTTTGGGGGAATCGACATGCTGTTCAAGAAATTCGCTTTTTCCATCCTGTTTCTCATTCTTCTCGTCCTATCCGGCCCCGTGGTGGGCGAAACCCTCTCCGGCAGCGTGAAATTCGACGGCCAGCCGACCCACGAGTGCGGCGTCACGATCTGGGACGCGGCCGGGCAGCCCGTCGACTGGCCGGGTTGCGATGCCGAGGGCAACTGGTGGAGCCGTCCGGACCTGCCGGCCGACGTCCACTTCGTGACGGCCGTCGGCGAGCACTGGGGCTTCGTCGGAGAGTTATATGACGGCATCGCCTGTCCCTGGGAGGCCTGCACGGTGACGGATGGCTTCGCGATCGACCTGTCGGGCGGCGACGTCGGCGGGATCGCGTTCGACCTCGAGCCCGAGCAGCGGATTTACCCGCTCGGCGGCACGATCCTCGACCCCGGCGGGCAACCGGTCGGCGGCATGGTGCGGCTCCACAACGTGCTCGGCTGGCCGATCTCCGAGATATGGACAGACCATGAGGGCCGTTTCTGGAGCGAGCCGCTGGCCGCCGGGACCTATTACGCCACGACGATGCACACCGGCATGCTGGACGAGGCCTGGGCGGACCTGCCCTGCGTCAACCTGGTCTGCGACCTCCTGGCCGACGGCACGGCGATCACCGTGCCGGCGGAAGGCAACGACAGCCTGCACTTCGTGCTCGAACCGATTCCGGACGGCAGCGGCGGCCACATCGGCGGCCAGGTGCGCGGCCCGGACGGCCCGCTGTCGAATGTCGGTATCGAGGTCCGCAACGCCCTGGGCGAAGGCCTGTTCTGGGTCGGGACCGATTCAGAGGGGTATTACCAGACGCACCGACTGGCCAACGACAGCTATTTCGTCGTCGCGCACAACGAGCAGTTCGGTCTGCGCCCGGAAATCTGGAACGACATTCCTTGCGTCGAGGACTGGCATTGCTGGGACCCGGGCTTCATTTCGACCTTCGGCGGTGAAATCGTGGTGGCTGACGGGGACGAGCTCGACATCGACTTCGATCTCGCCATGCCGCCCGGCGGGCTGATCAGCGGCCAGTTGATCGACGCCGATACCGGGCTGCCGGTGATGGGCGGCTGGATGGTACTGATCGAGGCGGATACCGGGAACTTCATGCGCGGCACCGGTGCCAACGGCAGCGGCATGTACTGGTTCTCGGGCCTGGCGCCGGGCACCTACAAGGTCCTGGTCGAAGGGCCGCCGGAGGGGTACATGCCCGAGTTGTACGGCGGCGACCATTGCCCCTGGCCCTGTGATCCCAATGGCTTGGGCGACGTCGTCGTTATCGAGGACGACACGACCGTGGCCTCCGGCACCGATATTTACCTCGACTTCGAGGGCACGCGCATCGTTGGCCAGATCACGCGCAGCGACACCGGCGAGCCGGTCAGCGGCCACGAGGGCTGGATCGGCGTCGAACTGCATCGCGCCGACGGCCACCACTTGGGCGGCTTCGGCGCCAACGAGGCCGGGCTGTTCGAGATCCGCCCGGACGGACCGGGCGATTACTACCTGGTCGCGACGAACGACATGGAACGACACCACCTGATCAACGAGGTCTGGGAGGATATCCCCTGCATCGACGATTGCCACCCGTTCGCCGTCGAGGGTGCGGACCTGGTCACCCTGGGAGAGGGCGAGACCGTCGTCGTCAACTTCGAACTCGACCCCGGGTACCGGATTTCCGGCAGCCTGGTCATCGAGTGGCCGAATGCATGGGACGGCTGGATCAACATCTGGAACGCCTCGGGCGAGCACGTCGCCGGCATGGGGCACGACGGGATGGGCAACTGGATGAGCCCGGTCCTGCCGCGGGGCAGCTACTACGCGACCGCCCACGGCGAGTCCTTTGGTTTCGTCAGCGAACTCTACGACGACATCGCCTGTCCCTGGGAGGCTTGCGACGTGACGGGCGGCGATCCGATCGAGTTGCTCGACGCCGACGTCGACGGGATCCTGTTCGACCTCGATGCCGAATCGTACGACTACGAGATCAGTGGCTGGGTGCGCGACGCGCTGGGCCACCCGGTCGGCGGGATGGTGCGGCTGTTCAACGCGGCCGGCGGGCCCATGCAGGACATGTGGACCTACGGGGAAGACGACGAAGGCGGCCTGTTCCGCAGCCAGCCGCTGGCCGCCGGCACGTACTATGCGGTCACGGTGCACACCGACGGTATGCTTGACGAGGCCTGGGACGACGTGCCCTGCGCGAACCAGGTATGCGACCCGGTCATGGACGGCACGCCGATTACCGTGCCTTCGGCAGGCAACGACGCCCTGCACTTCGTGCTGGATCCGATCACCGTGGGCGGCCACATCGGTGGCCGGCTGCTCGGGCCGGACGGCCCGGTCGGGGACAGCTGGGTCGAGATCCGCAACGCCAACGGCGAACACCTGGCCGGGGTCGTAACGAACCCCGAGGGCTATTACCGAACGGACCGGTTGGCAGCCGACCGTTACTACGTTGTTGCCCAGAACGAACGCCTCGGTCTGGGACGCGAAATCTGGGACGACGTGGCCTGCAGCGAAGACTGGCAGTGCTGGGAATCCTGGTTTATCCGCGAGCACGGCACTCCGGTCGACCTGACAGGCGGTGACCGGCCAGATATCGACTTCGACCTGGCGTTCCCGCCGGGCGGCCGGATCAGCGGGCGGCTGGTCGACGCCGAAAACGGCCTGCTGGTAATGGGTGGCTGGATGGCGTTGATCGATGTGGACGCCGGTCATCCTGTTCGTGGAATCCCGGCCGCCGGCGACGGCAGGTACTGGTTCTCAGGCCTGGCGCCGGGCCGCTACAAGGTCCTGGCCGAGGGGCCGCCCGAGGGCTACACGCCCGAGCTGTACGGCGGCGATCATTGCCCCGGGCCCTGCGACCCGAGCGGCCTGGGCGATGTGATCGTCATCGAGAACGATACGACGGTTGCGTCCGGGAAGGATATTCACCTCGACTTCGAGGGCACCCGCATCGCCGGCCAGGTTTTGCGCGGCGATACCGGCGAACCCGTCAACAGCAACGTCGAGTGGGTCAACGTGGAGCTGTTCGGCGCGGACGGCGATCCCCGCGGCGTTTGGGACGCCAACGAGGTCGGCCTGTTCGACATCCGGCCCGGGCCCGGCGATTACCGCCTGTTTGCACGGAACGCCTGGTGGCGCCACCACCTGATGAACCAGGTATGGGGCGACGAAGACCCCTGCCTGGGCGACTGCGACCCGTTGTCGGGTGAAGTCGTCACGCTGGATGAAGGCCACACCCTCGTCGTGGACTTCGTACTTTCACCGATGGAACGGGTACTGCCGGTCATCGAACGCCGCGCCAGGATTCATCCCAGCGCCTCGGTCGGTGACGGCTCGGTCGTCGAGGCCAATGTGGTCATCCGTGCGTTCGCCCAGCTCGGGTCGGGTACGTACGTGTCCAAGAACGCGCAGATCGGTGCGTTCTGCACCGTCAGCCACGACGTGCACATCGGGATGAACACGGTGCTCGAACCCGGCTGCTTCGTCGGGCACGATACCTTCATCGACAAGGGCGTTCACCTCGGCGAGGCCAGCTCCGTCGGCACTTTCTCGATCATCGGCAAGGACGTGCAGATCGGCGACTTTGTCGAGATTCGCGACCACGTCGAGCTCGGCAAGAGCGTTGTCGTGGCGCCGGGCGTATGTATCGGGAGCGGTACGATGGTGCCCAAGGACGGCGTGGTCGAAACCAGCAACTGCAACTGACCGCAAGCAGACCGGCCTCGCCTGGACGAGGCCGAAGCGGCGTGACCCCTCGCAGGAGGGGCGTAAGCCGCGACCAAAAAGCCCGGCGATGCCGGGCTTTTTCGTCCACAAGCGCGAAACACCAACGCTTGAACCGGTCAATCCCTTTCGGGGTAGATCCGTTTCCAGTCCTTCCTCATGTCGATCACCAGCCAACCGCGTTTCGGGGCGTCGTCCAGCGCCGTGTCGAGGCCGCCGATATGCGAATCACGGTCGTAGGCCCACTCGCGCTCGGCGTCGGTGTGGCGCACGAGCAGGCCGAGGCGGGGCGTCGTATCGTCCGGCTCACGGGGGATCGTCGTATATTCGAGCATCTGCCGGTCGCCGTCGGAATTTCCGCCGGCGAGTAACGGCCGACGCCCGATATGGCGGTAGATGCCGACCGGCTTGCCCGCCTTGTCGTCGATGAACGCGAGCTCGCCTTCCTTGACGATGGTCGGCACGCCGTCCCGTAACTGGTAGCTGGCGTCGAGCTGGGAGCCGATCACCTGTTCCGGCGGGATGCCGTAGACGCTTTCCGCGAAGACGCGCATGAAGTCGATGCCGCCGCCCGAGACGATGTAGGTCTTGAAACTGTTATTGCGCAGGTAGGCGAGCAATTCGAGCATGGGCTGGTAGACCATGGCCGTGTAGGCCATGCCCGTGGTCGGGTGCCGGGCTTCCGCGATCCAGTCGCGCACCGATTGCGCGAACTCGTCGGCGGTCATGCCGGCGTGCGAGGCGGCGATGATCTTCCCCAGGCCTTCCATGCCACTGGCCATCACGGCCTTCATGTCGCCCGCGAGCACGTCGCTGAACGGCGCCGTGGTTTTCCAATCCGGGTGCTCCGGCGCCATGGCCTTGACACGGTCCAGCGCGAACAGAAGTTGGAAGTACATCGGCTGCTCGCTCCACAGCGTGCCGTCGTTGTCGAAGGTGGCAATGCGCTGCGGTACCGGAACAAAATCGGGTGAGCCTTCGTCGGTGATCTTCGTCACGAAGGCCATGATGCCCGCCTTGTTGGCGCCGTCGTTCCATGACGGTAATGGATCCCCGGCCAAACCTGTTGCCGCGATACCGAGTAGGACCAACGAGGTCAGGATTTGCATCAGTCGGATTTGCATGTGTCAACTCTCCAACGGATATTTTCAGGACTGGGCTTCGAACTGGAATCTTGGAAAATTTGCGCAGGCAAGCGTACCACGCATCTTGCCTCATCACACTTTGCGGACCGCTCCACGGCGGCGGCGCCTTCAGCCGACCAGGCTACCCAGTTGATAAACCAGGAAAGCGCCCGAATAGCCCAGCACCGTCATGTAGGTCCAGGCGAAGATCGGCCAGCGCCAGCCGTTGGTTTCGCGCCGGATAACGGCGATGGTCGCCGCACACTGCAGGCACCAGGCGTAGAAGATCAGCAGGCCGAGCACCATCGGCAGGGTGAACACGGGTCGGCCGTCGGGCCAGTTCGCGGAGCGCAACTTGCCGACCAGGCTGGATTCCTCGGCCTCGTCACCGACCGCGTAAATCGTGCCCATGACCGCCACGACCACCTCCCGCGCCGGGAAACCGGCGATCACCGCGGCTGAAACCCGCCAGTCCCAGCCCAGCGGGCGGAACAGGGGCTCGACCAGCTGACCGGCCCGGCCCAGCACGCTCTGGGACAGCTGGTCCGCCGCGGCCTGGTGCTCCAGGCGCTGCAGTTCCTCGGCCAGTACCTCACCCTGCAGGGTGGCTGCGGCCTGCGCTTGGGCGGCCTGCAGGTCGACCTGTACCGCTTCCGAGCGGGGAAAGTAGGCCAGCGCCCAGATCAGCACGGCCACGGCGAAAATCACCGTGCCGGCGCGCTTCAGGAAGATCTTGGCGCGGTCCAGCAGCTTGATCGCGACGGTTTGCGGGTTCGGCACGCGGAACTCGGGCAGGGCGAGCGCGAAGTGGGGCTTGGGCCCGCGCAGGGCGGACCGTTTCAGCAGGAAGGCCGTGGCCAGCCCGCCGAAGATACCGAGCAGGTACAGGCCCATCAGCACCAGGCCCTGCAGGTTGAACCAGCCCACGCTCTCGTCCGGCACGAAGGCCGCGATCAGCAGGGCGTACACGGGCAGCCGGGCCGAACAGGTCATGAACGGGGCGGCCAGGATGGTCGCGATGCGGTCGCGCCGGTTCGGAATCACGCGCGTTGCCATGATCGCCGGGACCGCGCAGGCGAAGCTGGACAACATCGGGATTACCGACTGGCCTGAAAGGCCGACGCTCCGCATCACGCGGTCCATCAGGAACGCCGCGCGGGCCAGGAAGCCCGAGTCCTCCAGCACGATGATGAACAGGAACAGGATCAGGATCTGCGGCAGGAACACCAGCACGCTGCCGACGCCGGCGATCACGCCGTCGGTAATGAAGCTCGAGACCGCGCCTTCGGGTAGGTGGCTGCCGACCCAGCCGCCCAGGCCGGTGGCGGCCGCGTCGATACCGTCCATCAGCGGCGTGGCCCAGGAGAACACGGCCTGGAATACCAGCGCCATCACGGCGAAGAACATCAGGGTCGCGGGCCAGGGGCGGTTGAACCAGCGCAACGCGCGAGCGCCGAAACGGTCGAGCAGCGGCGCCTGGCGCTGGGTTTCGCGCAGCACGTCTCGCACCCAGGTGTAGCGGTGGCGCGCTTCGGCGGCCTGGGGGGGCTCGTCCCCGAACAACTCGGCCCTCGCCGCCGCGATGCGTTCCGCACCGATCCCGGATTCCAGCCTGGCGAAGGACGGGCTGTCCGGGTGCAGCAGCGCCTGGATCACGTCGATACGCGGGACCGCGTGGGCCGCGGCGGCCGCCAATTCGTCCGCCGTGGCGCTCAGGGCGGGCCAGGATTCGGGGATCGCCGGCGCCGGCGCATCGCCGATGTGCTCCAGGGCTTCTTTCAGGTTGTCCAGTCCGCGGCCGGTTTTCGCCACGACCGGGATGATCGGCACGCCGCCCAGGTGCCGCTGCAGCACCTCGATCGAGATATCGATGCCGCTGGAGGTCGCCACGTCGGTCATCGTCAGCGCGATGACCACCGGGATCTGCATCTCCATCAGTTGCTGCAGCAGGTAGAGGCCCTGGTAGAGGTGGGTCGCGTCCAGCACGAACAGCAGGCCGTCGGGGTGCTTGGTCCCCTCGATCCGGCCGAGGATGACGTCCACGGCGATCTGTTCGTCAGCCGAGAACCCGCCCAGGCAATAAATTCCGGGCAGATCCACCAGTTCCACGGCGCTGTGCTCCAGTTGCGCGATGCCGGAATGCTTTTCGACCGTCACGCCGGGGTAGTTGCCCGTGGTCTGTCGCAGGCCCGTCAGGCGGTTGAACAGCGTGCTCTTGCCGGAATTCGGGTTGCCGATGACGGCGACCGAGGCGGTCGCACGGCGGCGCACGTCGATCGAGTCGACGGAGACGTAAGCGGCTTTGCTGTCAGACATCGTCGCGCAGGGGCGAGACCTTGAAGGAATCAGCTTGCTGTTTGCGCACGGAAATGGCGGTGCCGAAGACCGACAGCTCCATCGGGTCGCCACCGATCGCCGAATTCTGGTACTGGACTTCGGCGCCCTCGATCAGGCCCAGGACCATCAGGCGCACCACGCCGGGCTGGCGTGCGTCGACTTCATCGATGCGGGCTGATTGGCCGGGGCGTAGTTCCTTGAGGGTCATGCTGTTTGGCACCGTTTGCGTTCTAATTGAGAATGATTTTCATTTGGGTGTCATTTTACGGTAATGCAAGGGGGGAGTACATAGACACAGGTCAAGTCGGTCGGTTTTCGTCGTGGAATCGCGGCAGCAGGATTCCCACCGTCCACGATGTGTGTTTAGATGCGCGGCATGAACCTGGGAGCCATCGCGCCAAGCCCCGAACTCGCCCGCATCGCGCTGTTCCTCGTCATCCCGCTGCTGCTCGTGGCCCTTTGGCGGGCGCCCTGGCGGGCGTTGATGGCGGAACAGGAGCGGATGTCCGCCTTGGGCGCGGCGATCGCGGTGCTACCGCTGTTGTGGTCGATGAGCCCCGAACTGGCTGGGGGCGAGAAACTTCACATGCTGGGCATGACGACCGTCACGCTGATGTTCGGGTGGCAGCTGGCGGTCTTCGCGGGTGTCGCCGCGGGGCTGATCCTGCTGTTGGTCGGTTCCTGGGGGCTGGAAGGGCTGGCGTTCAACCTGCTGTTGACGGTCGTCGTGCCGGTGCTCGCCAGCACGGCGGTGCTGCTGGCCGCTAACCGCCTGCGCCGCACCAACCTGTTCGTCTACATGCTCGGCGTGGGTTTCTTCGGCAGCATGATCGCCCTTGGGGCTTCGCTCTGGCTGGGCAGCATTATGCTGGGCACCGACCTGGACCACGCCCTGGTGCTGCTGATCCTGTTTCCCGAGGGTTTCATAAACGGCTCCGTGGTCTCGGCGCTGGCCGTATTCGCGCCCCAGTTGCTGCGCACCTACGACGACGTGCGCTACCTGGGGCGGGGAAGCTGACAGGGGATCGCGCAAAAGAAAAGCGCCCGGCTTGCGGGCGCTCTTCCGGAGGGTGCCGAGCGGGGATCAGTTCGGCAGGATCACGGTGTCGACCACGTGGATCACGCCGTTGCTGGCGGCGATGTCGGTAGCGATGACGCGCGAGTCGTTGATGAACACGGACTGCTCTTCGACACGGATGCGCACGTCCGAACCATTGGCGGTCTCGGCCGAGCTCAGCGTGACGACGTCAGCGGCCTTCACTTTGCCCGGGACCACGTGGTAGGTCAGGATTGCGACCAACTGGTCCTTGTTCTCGGGCTTCAGCAGGTTTTCCACCGTGCCGGCGGGCAGCTTGGCGAACGCCTCGTCGGTCGGGGCGAAGACCGTGAACGGGCCATCGGACTTCAGGGTGTCGACCAGGCCGCCGGCCTGCAGAGCAGCGGCGAGGGTGGTGAAGTCGCCCGCGGCGATCGCGGTGTCGACGATGTCGGCCTTCTTCTTGGCGTAGCTGCCGGCGTAGGCGGTGGCTGCGAGCAGGAAGGTCGCGGCGAAGAGTGAGGCGTAACGAATGGTTTTCTTGGCAATCATGATGAAATCTCCAGTCAGGGGGTGGGGTCAGTAAAACAACAGCCGCTGCTTTAACGGCTCAGATGGAATCGGGGCCCAACACATGCAGCATCGGGCGGGCTCCGGTTCCTCGTTCGAGGACGGGCAGGGGAGTCACGTCGTGATCGATCGGGGCGAGCGACTCGCTCGCGGAAGCCGATGAGCCTTGCTCGAAATAGGCCCGCGTGGTTTCCAGGAAGCCTTCGGCGAAGCCCGGGTCGAGGGCGAATTCGTTGGAGGATGTGATCACTTCGTTGCTCCTTGCTGTCAGGTTGGACTCAAGGATGCGGGTGGGCTTGTGAAGCGAACGTGCGAGGCGCGTGAAGACCGTGTGAAGACCGGCCTTCGAGTCGGATTCTAAGGTCTGGGCACCGCTCTGCGCGCGTTGGGGAAGCGCACAGTGGCCCGCGTGCCCTGGCCAAGCTGGGATTCCACGTTCAGCGGCCACTCGAAGCGGCCGGTAAGACGTTTCACGATGGTCAGGCCCACGCCGAAGCCGCCCCGCTGGCGCTGGCGGCGCACGAATGGTTTGAACAGGTTCTTCATCTGCTCGGGGTCCATCCCGGGGCCCGTATCTTCGATCAGCAGCGTGTCGCCACTGAGCCTCACCAGCACCTCGCCTTCGCCGGTGTACGTCACGGCGTTGCGCACCAGGTTGCCTACGATGCTCTCGACGACTTTCTCCGGCGCGAATACCCAGATGGGGTCCTCGGACTCGAAGCGGGTTACGGCCTCGCCGCCGGTGATCATGCTGGCCTGTTCGAGTTCGGCCGCGGCGACGTCGTTCACGCAGACCCAGTCACGGGCCAGACCCTGGTCCATCTCCCGCGACAGCAGCAGGAAGGCCTCGGTCAGGCTGCCCATGTCGTCGGCGGAGTTGCGGATGCGTTGCAGGGTTTCCCGGGCCTTGTCGCTCAGTCCGGGTTCGCGGTCGAGCCGGTCCAGCGCCATCCGGATCACGGTGAGCGGGGTACGCAATTCGTGGCTGGCGTCGCGCGTGAACTGCCGCTCGCGCTCCGTGAACTCGCCGATGCGGGCCACGAGGTCCTCCAGCGCGCCGGCCAGCACCAGGATTTCGTCGTCGTTCTCGGCGATATCTTCCACGCGAAATGGCCCCGGGTCAGCCGGGTCCAGGCGGTGGACCCGCTCGGCCAGGCTGACCACCGGTGAAACGGCGCGGCGGGACACGCGGTAGGCCAGGTAGGTGGACAGGTAAATCACGATCAGGGCCAGGGCCAGCGGAACCGTGCCGAAGATAAGCACGAGCGTATCGACCTGCTCGGCCTCGAACTGCAGGAAAAGGCGTTCGCCGTCGTGTTCGCTGACGTAAACGATGGTCTCCCGCGGCGTTGCATTGCGGTGGAAGCCGATGTCGAGGCCGGCGAGGCCGACCGGCACGCCCTCGCCGCGTCCGGGACGAAAGCCGGTCAGGTTCTGCGTATCGGGCAGTTGCTCGGACCCACCGCCGTCCACGCGGTTCCAGTAATATTCGGCCTCGCTCTCCAGCGCCTGCTCGATCAGCACGTCCTCGATCATCAGGCCGGCCGCGAACATACTGATAAACACGGCCACGCTGATCAGCACGGCCTGCCGCAGCAGGTCGCGCCCGAGGCGGCGGGTGAGGCCGTGCTCAGCCATCGGCGGTTTCGGCCAGGCGGTAACCCATGCCCTGGATGTTGTGCAGCAGGGGTTTGTCGAAGGGCTTGTCTATGGCTTTGCGGAGGTTGTACAGGTGGCTGCGCAGGGCGTCGCTGTCGGGGGTGATATCGCCCCAGGCCTCGCGTTCCAGCGCGCGCCGGCTGAGCACGCGCGGTGAGGCCTTCATCAGGGCCAGCAGCAGCTTGCGGCTGATCGGTGTCAGCGTGATGGCCTGGCCGCCGCGGGTCGCCTGCAGGGTGCCGGTGTCGAACTCGAGGTCGCCGACGCGCAGCACGCTGGGCGCCATGTCGCCGCCGGCGCGCCGCAGCAGGGCCCGCAGCCGGGCGTCGAGTTCTTCGAGCTCGAAGGGTTTAACCAGGTAGTCGTCGGCGCCGGCGTCCAGCCCGGCGACCTTGTCTTCCAGCGTGTCGCGGGCGGTCAGCATCAGGATCGGCGTGTCGCCTCCGGCTTCGTTTCGATAGCGGCGGCAGATGTCCATGCCGTCGATTCCCGGCAGCATCAGGTCGAGGATGATGGCGTCGAACTCGCCCGTGGTGGCCAGGTGCAGGCCGGTCACGCCGTCGGCTGCGTAGTCGACCTCGTAGCCCCGGTATTCGAGGTGGTCGCACACCATGGCGGCGATGTCGTGGTGGTCTTCGATCAGCAGTACGAGCGGCATCCCGGTGATCCCGATGGTTAAAACGCCAGTTTACGCCGATTCCTGTGAAATTCAGGTGAGTTTGTTCAGCAGCGGTTGCCCGTTCTTGAACACGGCGACGCAGGCGTTGGGGCTGAAGTGGTAGATCCAGTGGTTCAGGCTTGGCGCATCGATTACGGCGATGTCGGCCTGGAAGCCGCTCGCCAGCGATCCGATCCGGTCCGCCCGCGCCACGGCCCGGGCGGCGACGGCGGTGCAGCCCATCAGGGCTTCCTGCGGCGTCATGCCCTGGTTCAGGCAGGCCAGCGACAGGGCCAGCGGCAAGTGGTAGCTGGGGGCCGAGCCGGGGTTGAAATCGGTGGCCACCGCCACGCGCACGCCGGCATCGAGCAGGCGGCGGGCCGGAAGATACGGCTCGCGCAGGTACAGCGAGGCCAACGGCAGGCTGACGGCGACCGTGCCCGAAACGGCCAGGGCATCGATACCGGCCTCGCTGACATACTCCAGGTGCTCGGCGGACACGGCGCCGAAAGACGCCGCCAGTTCCGCGCCGCCGCCGTTCGACAACTGGTCCGCGTGCAGGCGGATGCCGAGACCCGCGGCGCGAGCCGCCTCGAAGATCGCCCGAGCCTCGTCGAGGGTGTAAGCGCCCTGCTCGACGAAGGCGTCGCAGAACCCTGCCAGGCCGCGTTCGGCGACCTCGGGGATCATGGATTGCGTCAGCAGCTCGATGTAGGTCCCGCGGTTGTCGGCATACTCCGGTGGTACGACGTGGGCGCCGAGGAAGGTCGGCACGAGATCGACGGGCTGCCTGGAGTCGAGCGCGCGGTACACCTCGAGTTGCTTGAACTCGGTTTCCCGGTCCAGGCCGTAACCGCTCTTGCACTCGACGGTGGTGACGCCCAGCTCGAGCATTTGCGCCAGCACCGCGGCCGCCTTTTCCTCCAGTTCCGCGCGGCTCGCGGCACGCGTGGCCCGGACGGTGCTCAGGATGCCGCCGCCCGCGGCCGCGATTTCCTGGTAGCTGGCCCCGGCCAGGCGCAAGGCGAACTCGTCGCCGCGCCAGCCGCCGAAACAGAGGTGCGTATGGCAGTCGATGAGCCCGGGAACGACCAGGCGGCCGCCGCAGTCGAGGGCGTCCTCGTCGGTGTATTCCGCGGGCAGTTCGGCCTCGGGCCCGGCCCAGGCGATGCAATCGCCGCGCAGGGCCAGGGCCGCGTTCGCGACCAGCCCGGCGTTATCCTGCGGGTTGCCGGACGGGCAGGTGGCCAGTTCGCCGATGTTGCGCAGGACCGGCATCAGTCCAGCGGACCGATGGCGTCCAGGACCACCTCGGCCAGTTCGCCGCGTCGCAGGATGTCCGCGCAGGTGTCCAGGTCGTTGCGGACCTCGTAATCGTGTTCCGCGTGGGCGATACGGCCGCGCAGCATGCGGTGGGCCACGAGTACGCCGCGACCCGGTTTCAGCGGCGCCCGGAAGTCCAGCGCCTGCGTTGCGGTCAGGAACTCGACGGCCAGCACGCGCTCCACGTTGTGCAGCACCGACAGCAATTTCAGTGCGCTGATCGAACCCATGCTGACGTGGTCCTCCTGGCCCAGGCTGGTCGGGATGGAGTCCACGCTGGCGGGGTGGCACAGCACCTTGTTCTCCGAGACCAGCGCCGCCGCGGTGTACTGCGGGATCATGAACCCGGAGTTCACGCCGGTGTCCTGCATCAGCAGCTTGGGCAGGCCGTCGTGCCCTTCCAGCAGCAGGTAGGTGCGGCGCTCGGAGATGCTGGCCAGCTCGGCCAGCGCGATGGCGGCGAAGTCGAGCGCCAGCGCCAGCGGCTGGCCATGAAAGTTGCCGCCGGAGAGGATGTCGCCGTTGTCGAATACCAGGGGGTTGTCGGTGACCGAGTTGAGCTCGGTCTCGATCACGCCGGTGGCGTAGTCCAGCGCGTCGCGGCTGGCGCCGTGCACCTGGGGCACGCAGCGCAGGCAATACGGGTCCTGGACGCGGCCGCAGTCGCGGTGCGAATCCAGGATCTCGCTCTCGCGCAGCAGGTCGCGAATGTTCGCTGCCACGGCCTGTTGTCCATGATGCGGGCGGATGGCGTGGATGCGTTCGTCGAAGGGCACGGCGCTGCCCTGCAGGGCTTCCAGGCTCATCGCCGCGAGGATATCGGCCTCGATCTTGAGGACACGGGCGCGTTCGAGCACGAAGGCCCCGTAGGCGGCCATCAGCTGGGTGCCGTTGATCAGCGCCAGCCCGTCTTTCGCGCCGAGCTCGATGGGCCCGAGGCCCGCGGCTTCCAGGGCCGTGGCGGCGGCGACCTTGCCGCTCTCGTCGGCGTTCCAGGCCTCGCCGCGGCCGATCAAGGGCAGGCACAGGTGGGCCAGCGGCGCCAGGTCGCCGGAGGCGCCGACGCTGCCGCGGCTGGGCACCCAGGATGTCAGGCCACGTTCCTCGAAAGCCAGCAACTGTTCGAAGGTCGTGCGGGAAATGCCCGAATGGCCCAGCCCCAGTGCGTGGATCTTCAACTGCAGCATCAGCCGCGTGATCTGCGGCGGCACCGGGTCGCCGACACCGCAGGCGTGGCTGAGGAGAATGTTCCGCTGTAGCTCCGCCAGTTGCTCGTCCGCGATGCGCTTGCTGGCCAGCGCGCCGAAACCGGTATTGATGCCGTAGTGCGCCCCGCCGCCGCGCATCGCCGTGCGCACCGTTTCGCGGCTGGCGTCGACGGCGGCGTGGTTCTCGCGCAGGCGCGTCATGCTCGCCGCGAGGTCGTCGTACAGCGATGCGACCCGGATCATGGGCTCAGCCATTGATCATCGGCAGGTCGACGCCGCGTTCGGCGGCGGTCTCGACGGCGATGTCGTAACCCGCGTCCGCATGGCGCATCACGCCCGTGCCCGGGTCGGCCGTCAGCACCCGCTCGAGTCGGCGGTCCGCCATTTCCGAACCCTCGGCGACGCAGACCATGCCGGCGTGCAGCGAGTAGCCGATGCCGACGCCGCCGCCGTGGTGGATCGAGACCCAGCTGGCGCCGCAGGCCGTGTTCAGCATCGCGTTCAGCAGCGGCCAGTCGGCGATCGCGTCGGAGCCGTCCTTCATCGCCTCGGTCTCGCGGTTGGGCGAGGCCACCGAGCCGGTGTCCAGGTGGTCGCGGCCGATCACGATCGGGGCGTCGACCTTGCCGTTCTTGACCAGCCAGTTGAACTTGAGGCCGGCCTCGGCGCGCTCGCCGTACTCCAGCCAGCAGATGCGCGAGGGCAGTCCCTGGAAATGGACCTTTTCCTGCGCCTTGCGGATCCAGCGGTGCAGGGCTTCTTTTTCCGGGAACAGCTCGAGGATGGCCTCGTCGGTGGCGCGGATGTCGGCCGGGTTGCCGCTCAGCGCCGCCCAGCGGAACGGGCCTGCGCCCTTGCAGAACAGCGGGCGGATGTACGCCGGCACGAAGCCCGGGTAATCGAAGGCCTGCTGCATGCCGCGGTGATCGGCGACTTGGCCGCGCAGGTTGTTGCCGTAGTCGAAGCAGACCGCGCCCTTCGCCTTCAGGTCCAGGATGGCCTGGACGTGCGTGACCATCGAGTCCAGCACCTCGTTGTCGTATTTCTCCGGGTCGGATTCGCGCAGGCGTTCGGCTTCTTCCAGCGAGTAGCCCGCGGGGATATAGCCGAAGCGCAGGTCGTGCGCGGAGGTCTGGTCGGTGATCACGTCCGGCACGATGCCGCGGCGCGCCAGTTCGGGCAGCACCTCGGCGATGTTGCCCAGCAGGCCCACCGACAGCCCGCCCTCGGCCTTGTCGAGCAGGTCGAGGGCCTCGTCCAGGTCCTTCGACATCACGTCGCAGTAGCCGGTTTCCACGCGCCGCTGGATGCGCCAGGGATCGACCTCCACGGCCAGGCACAGGCCGTCGTTCATCGTCACGGCCAGCGGTTGGGCGCCGCCCATGCCGCCGAGCCCCGCGGTGACCACGACTTTGCCGGCCAGGCTGCCGCCGAAGTGCTGGTTGGCGCACTCGGCGAAGGTCTCGTAGGTGCCCTGGACGATGCCCTGGGAACCGATGTAAATCCAGGAGCCCGCGGTCATCTGGCCGTACATGGTCAGGCCTTTTGCCTCGAGGTCGCGGAACACGTCCCAGTTGCCCCAGCGCGGCACCAGGTTGGAGTTCGCGATCAGCACGCGCGGCGCTTCCTCGTGGGTGCGGAACACGCCCACGGGCTTGCCGCTCTGCACCATCAGGGTTTCGTCGTTCTCCAGCCGCTGCAGGGTCTTGACGATGGACGCGTAGCAGTCCCAGTTGCGCGCGGCCTTGCCGGTGCCGCCGTAGATGATCAGTTCGTCCGGTTTCTCGGCCACGTCGGGATCGAGGTTGTTCATCAGCATGCGCATCGCCGCTTCCTGGTGCCAGCCCTTGCAACTCAGCGAAGTGCCCGTCGGTGCGTGGATCGAGCTACCCGCTCCAGCCTTGTAATTCTTGAGGTTTGCGCTCATCATTCTGCCTTTCGAGTCGGCCAAGAAGGTGGCCCACCATTATACAGGGAACCCGGCGCGGCCCGCCGGGTCTGTACCCTTCGAGGATACCTTTAGTCCTGCCTCGGAGATCGCGGAGTGTATCGAGTGAACAAGTTACTCAACCCACGCGCCTGGTTCCTGTTCTCGGCACTGGCCTGCGCGGGATTGCTTGCCTGGGGCTTGTACAAGCAGCACGTTGATTTCGTCGACCCGTGCCCGCTGTGCATCCTGCAGCGACTTGCCTTCATGTGGATCGGTGCGGTTGGCCTGGTCGCCGCCCTGCACGGACCCGGCCGCGCCGGGCAATGGATGTATGGCCTGCTGTCAGTTGCGGGCGGTGTTGTCGGCATGACACTCGCCGGGCGCCACGTCTGGCTGCAGAGCCTGCCGGCGGACCAGGTCCCGGACTGCGGCATGGGGCTCAACTACATGCTGGACACCATGCCGGTCATGGACGTGTTGCGCGAGGTCTTTTACGGCGCCGGTGAATGCGCTGAGATCATGTGGACCTTTCTCGGGATCTCCATACCGGGCTGGGCCCTGATCTGGTTCGTCATCTTCACCTTCGGTACCATCGGTATCCTGGTTTTTTCCCGCCCCAGAACGGCGACGGTTTGACATGAATTCAACTTCTTACGCGGCGCGAGACAATCGCCCGGGCAACGCCGACCTGGCAAAAGACTGGAAACCGGCTTCCTGGCAGCAATTCGAGGCGGAGCAACAGGCCCACTACCCGGATCCGGACGCATTGGACCAGGCGCTGGCAAAGCTGGCCAACCTGCCCCCGCTGGTTACTTCCTGGGAAATCCTGGCGCTGCGCGCGCAGATCGCCGAGGCCCAGGCCGGAAAGCGGTTTTTCCTGCAGGGCGGCGACTGCGCCGAGACTTTCGACGAGGTTTGCTCGCCGCTGATCACGAACCGGCTGAAGGTGCTGCTGCAGATGAGCCTGGCCCTGATCCACGGCCTGCAGATGCCGGTGGTCCGGGTCGGCCGCTTCGCCGGGCAATACGCCAAGCCGCGCTCCTCGGACATGGAAACCCGGGACGGCGTGACCCTGCCCAGCTACCGCGGCGACCTGGTCAACGACGTGGCTTTCACCGAGGAAGCCCGCGTGCCGGACCCGGACCGGCTGCTCAAGGCGCACGCCTACTCGGCGATGACGATGAACTTCGTCCGCTCGCTGGTCGACGGTGGTTTCGCCGACGTACACCACACCGAGTACTGGGATTTGAGCTGGGTCGAGCATTCGCCCCTGGCTGCGGAGTTCCAGAAGATCACGGAGAGCCTCGGCCAGTCCCTGCGTTTCATGGAGACGATCACCGGGCGCGACGTCGGCAGCTTGCGGCGGGTCGATTTCTATACCTCGCACGAGGCCCTGCACCTGCACTACGAGCAGGCCCAGACGCGGCAGGTGCCGCGCCAGTGGGGCTGGTTCAACCTGGGCACGCACTTCCCCTGGATCGGCATGCGGACGGCGGCGCTCGACGGGGCGCACGTCGAGTATTTTCGCGGTATCCGCAACCCGATCGGCCTGAAGGTCGGCCCGGGCATGGATCGCGATTGGCTGCTCGGCCTGCTCGACAAGCTGAACCCGGCACGCGAGGAAGGCCGCATCGTGCTGATCCACCGCATGGGCGAAGCCCACATCGAGGACAAGCTGCCGCCGCTGATCGATGCCGTGAAAGAACACGGCGGTCCCGTTCTGTGGATCTCGGACCCGATGCACGGCAACACCGAGTCCACCGGCGACGGCATCAAGACGCGGCGCTTCCGCAAGATCATGCGCGAGATGGAGCTGGCCTTCGATATCCATCGGGCCAAGGATTCGTTGCTGGGCGGCGTCCACCTTGAACTGACCGGTGAGAACGTTACCGAGTGCACCGGCGGCGCGCGTGACCTGTCTGATGAGGACCTGAAGCGCAGCTACAAGTCCACCGTCGACCCCCGCCTCAACTACGAGCAATCGCTGGAAATGGCGATGCTGATCGTGGAGAAGCACGGCCGGGAAAGGACCTGACGGCTGCCCTTGCCGGATCGAAGTATCATGGCCAGGGATTCGGTGGCATCGCCAATACGCTGAGACATGCAACGGCGTTTTCCACCAGGCGTTATGGTTCCAACCGGTCGATGCAATACGCAGCCTTCCATCAATGCAGGTGGCGAACGGGCTGAAACCGTTGTCGGCTGCAATTCTGGTGCCCAAAGGATTGTTTCGGGTCTGTAGCGGCCCGAAGCGGACTCAAACGGTATGGTCACAGCCTCAGGAGTTGGACTAAAGGAATCGCCGCGAAGGCCAGTTGTCCACATAAACCAACAAGTCCGGGAAGCGTCAAGTACATAACGAAAGTTGATTCAATTGGACTACCAAAGACACAGGTCGACAGGACAATTTCCGCGACGAGAAGAAAACCGAATGCGCTGGCACCCATCACGATCCGATCGAAGACTTCAGGTGCTACCCGAAAGCGAGTAATCAGCGATTTGCACACGATCCACGACGCCGTGAGCATCAAGGGCAATTCAATCAGCACGGCAGTTAGCTCTCCAATTCTTGGCACTAGCACAAGAACTCGGATCGCCCCGAGAACGAACCCAATCGCAAAAACGATAACGAAGTAGACAAAGCCTGCGCGGAGTGAGGTTTTCATCGCTGAGCCAGAAGGAATCAAAAATTAACGCCGGATTGGCTACGGTCGGCTCGTCCCTGGTCGACTCACTGGGAACTGTTTTTCTCTCGCCATAGAGGGAACAACCAGATCCACAGACCCAGAATTGCATAAGCGAATCCGGAATATGGCACCCATTTTCCCGGCAATGTAACCGCGGCCACGACAGAAATTAAACCGACTACCGAAGATCCTGCCCAGGTTCCTGCTGATGTGCGGGTCTTGTAAATTTCCTCCGCGCTCAATCGAAGCTCTCGGTATCTGCTCGCTGCGTGTAGATTGAGCAGCACGAAAACAACACAAAGTGCCGCAAAACATGCACCCAGGAACACGAACATGCCGGCGAGCTGGGCCAGAGTCTGGAGTTCGAAGGACTGTGGCAAGTATGAATCCGAAAACCACGCAAACATGCCTCCTGCCATCATACGAAGGGGATAGATGTAGACCAGCATCACGATGAGAAGCATCGTACTGAGGAATGCCGTTTTGGCATCATCCAATCCATATCTCTTGCTCCAAACCGAGTGCTCGTACCAAATCCAAGCCAACATTGCTACGGAAGCGGCAAACGCAGGGATGTTCTTGATCGCCAGGATCACTTCATCCCAGTCCTTCGGAATGGCGTCAAAAGAAATAACCAACAAGGTCAACGCGAATGCGAAAGCGGCGTCGACAAATACCTCCGTGCGCGTCATCTCGAGACCACGCAGCCGAAATCCTTGCTCGATCGGACAGGCGTCGACAAATTCTTGGGTGAGTGCGTACATGCGCAGTCTTCCAACGGATTGGTTTAAACAAGTTTAGTGGAGTACAGGCGATAGAAGAATGGTCAATTTCCACGCCAACAGTCAAAAGAACGGAGATCGCTTGGACGCTGCCGAACCAGCTTGCGCTGCGGGTTACGGCAGGCTCGAAGCCGTCGAGCAACGTTACGGTGGCGACATCGGACAATCGAAGGACGGGTCCACACCCCGACGTTGTTGCAGGTCGGCACGGAAATTTCCTGCAGACAGAACGTCATGGGTTTCGGTTTGGCCTATTTGGGGTGGGGTCAGGGTAAGGGGGCTACTTTGAGCCCGGGATGACGATTTTTTTTCATAGGCTAAGGTCAGGTTAAGCGACTTAGTTGGGGCGCGCGATTATAATAGAGTCAGGCGACGCGAACTGCGAGCAACCTGAACATCTGCTGGGCAGATTCCGGAAAGTGGGCCGCGTTCATTTTCCGGGTTAGGTACGGGGCGTGGTTTGCGTCGCTTCTTGATTGGGGGTTCACCGGGTTTTCGGTCGCCGCTTACCCGCCTTTTACTGCTCCTGCTGCCGGCTGGCGCGTTTCCGTTCGTGCTCCAGCAGGAAAATCTTGCGGATGCGAATGGCTTCCGGTGTCACCTCGACCAGTTCGTCGTCCTCGATGAATTCAAGGGCCTGCTCCAGCGTCATTTTCATCGGTGCGGACAGCTGCACGGCGTCGTCTTTCAGCACGGTGCGGATGTTGGTCAACTGCTTGGCCTTGAGCGGATTGACCGTCAGGTCGTTGGCGCGGCTGTGCACGCCGATCACCTGGCCCTCGTAAACGTCGACGCCGGGTTCGATGATCATCCGGCCGCGGTCCTGAAGGTTGAACAGCGCGTAGGCCAGCGCCTTGCCGGTGCCGTTCGAGATCAGCACGCCGTTGTTCCGCTTGGAAATCTCGCCGCGGTGGTAGGGGCCGTAGTGGTCGAAAACGTGGAACATCAGGCCGGTGCCGGCGGTCAGGGTGCGGAACTCGGACTGGAAGCCGATCAGGCCGCGGGCCGGGATGATGTAGTCGAGCCGCACGCGGCCCTTGCCGTCCAGTTGCATGTTCTGCAGTTCGCCGCGGCGTTCGCCCAGGCGCTCCATTACGGCGCCCTGGTAGTCGGACTCGAGGTCGACCACCAGGGTCTCGTAGGGCTCTTCCATGCCGCTTTCGGTTTCGTGCAGGATCACTTCCGGGCGGGAAATGGCGAGTTCGTAGCCCTCGCGACGCATGGTCTCGATCAGAATCGACAGGTGCAGTTCGCCGCGGCCGGACACCTTGAAGCGTTCCGGGTTCTCGGTGTCCTCCACGCGCAGGGCCACGTTGTGGCTGGCCTCGCGCATCAACCGTTCGCGCAGCTGGCGGCTGGTCAGGTATTTGCCCTCGCGGCCGGCGAACGGTGAGTTGTTCACGCGGAAGGTCATGCTTATCGTCGGTTCGTCCACGGTCAGCGCGGGCAGGGCCTCCGGCGCGCTGCGGTCGCACAGCGTGTCCGAGATCTGCAGGTTCTCGACGCCCGTGATCGCGATGATGTCGCCGGCCTGCGCCGACGGCACCTCGACCCGCTCGAGTCCGTGAAAGCCCAGCACCTGCAGCACCCGCGCGTTACGCTGGTGGCCGTCGACGTCGAGTACGCAGATCTGCTGGTTCGGCTTCACCGAGCCGCGCTGCACGCGGCCGATGCCGATCACGCCCACGTAAGAGCTGTAGTCCAGCGAGGAGACCCGCATCTGGAACGGGCCATCGATATTGACGGGCGGCGGCGCCACCTGTTCGACGATGGTTTCGAACAGCGGTCGCATGTCGCCCTCGCGAACCTCGCTGTCGAGGCTGGCGTAGCCGCGCAGGGCCGAGGCGTAGACGACGGGAAAATCGAGTTGCTCGTCGCTGGCGCCGAGCTGGTCGAACAGCTCGAAGGTCTGGTCCAGCACCCAGTCCGGGCGTGCGCCGTCGCGGTCGATCTTGTTGATGACGACGATCGGCTTGAAGCCCATTTCGAAGGCTTTCTGGGTGACGAAGCGGGTCTGTGGCATCGGGCCGTCGACCGCGTCGACCAGCAGCAGCACCGAATCGACCATGCTGAGGATGCGCTCGACCTCGCCGCCGAAGTCAGCATGCCCCGGGGTGTCCACGATGTTGATGTGGTAGTCGCTTGCGCCGTCGTTCCACTCGATGGCGGTGTTCTTGGACAGGATCGTGATGCCGCGTTCCTTCTCCAGCTCGTTCGAATCCATTACGCGCTCGGGTGCGGCGGCGCGTTCGCCCAGCGTGCCGGATTGCTGCAGCAGCTGGTCGACCAGCGTGGTTTTCCCATGGTCGACGTGGGCGATGATGGCGATGTTGCGGAGGTTTTCGATCACGGTGCGTTCCTGTTTCTGCAGATGCCTGGCGGGCGCGCGCACGATACAGCTTGAGTCCTGTAAAAGCAATAGCTTAGCCTGCAAAGCCGTGGTTGCTGCCGAGGGCTCCCGGGGTGGCCGGGTTGCTCGTATATAATCCCGCGCATGTCCTATTCATTGTCCGCGGTTGTTTGCGTGCTGGCCATTGCAGGTTTTTCCTGGTTGACGGGGCAGGCCGCGCAGGCGAAGTTGGGCTTGCTCGACGGTGAGAGTGACCCTGGAGCCAATCTCCTCTCCTTCATGGTCGGGTTCGGTCTGTTGATCTGCGTCCTGTTCGTGCTGGCCGCGGCGCAGCTGTTGCGGCCTTTGCCGGTGGGCGCCGCGCTGGTCCTGGTGACCGTAATCAGCCTCGCTTACCTGCGGAAAACTGCCGGAGGCTGGCGGAACATCCTCGGGCCGAAGTCGGGTCGACCCCGGCCGGTGAGTATTCTCCTGGTTTCCGGGCTTTTGGTGCTGCTGTCCTTGCGCGCCTTTGCTCCGGCGCTGGAATGGGATGAACTGGCCTACCACCTGCCGGTCGCGCGCGAATTCGCGCGGTCGAGCGGGTTGACCGTTTTCGAGAACCTGCGCTATCCCCTGAACGCCTGGAACCTGCATCTTGTCTGGGCGGGCGCCCTGATGTTCGGAAGCGAAGTGGCCCCCCACCTGGTGAACGCCTGCCTCGCGGTGTTGGTCACGTTGGGCATCTATCGCTTCGGCCGGAATGCCTCGGGGAAAGCGAGCGGCATCATCGCCGCGCTGATTTTCCTGTATTTTGCCCGGGACCTGGCCAACACCGCCTACGTCGGCATGGCGCTGACCGCGTTTGTTTTTTTCGCTTTCCAGGCCTTCGTGTCGTGGCAGAAGACGCGGCGTGAAGGTTACCTGCTGATCGGCGCTTTTCTGCTGGCGATGGCAACCGGTGTCAAATACCACGGCTTGCTCTACCTCCCGGTTTTCGCCCTGGCGCTGGCCTGTCTGGGCGGCAGGTGGAGCGCGTTCTTCAAGGCGGGGCTGGTGCTCGCCTTGTTCGGAGGTTGGTGGTACCTGCGCAACGCCTGGATCGCCGGGGATCCGCTGCACCCGTTGGGCGGCGTGGTTTTCGGATTCTGGGCCTGGAACGCCGACGACCTCGCGGCCCAGCACGCCGACGTTGCCCGGTACGGACACCACTTGCCCCTGGTACTCGCGCCGGCCCTGGCCTTCGTGTTCCTGGCCGGGCGCAGGCGGCCGGAAAACATGGCGTTGATGGTGATGGCGTACGGGGGACTGGCGCTCTGGTACTTTACGTCCCGCTACGATCGCTACCTGATGGCCACGATCCCGTTTCTCGCCATCCTGTCGGCCCGGGTGCTGGTTGCCGTCGCGCAGCGTTTGAGCGCGCGGGTGTGGACGGCTGGACGCCCGCGCGGCGCAAACGAACGATGGTCCAGGCCGCTTGAAACGACCGCTTTCGCGTTGCTGCTCCTGGTTGGCGTGGCGATCGGATTCAGGGAGTGGGAAAAGGCCTGTTTCAGCGAAGCCTGCGTGGAGCGGGTGTACGCTCGTGAACTGCTCAGCTGGCCGGTCGTTCGATCAGTGGCCGGATTCGAGGACCTCCGGCTTTACCAGTATGGCCTGGAGAATGAACTTTACGTGCTCGGGGACAACGCCGCGGGTGACTGGTTCGGTCCCTATCGTTACGCCCGCATCAAGGCGTCCTCGGGTGACCCGCTTGCGCTGCGGGGTGTCCTGCTCGACATGGGGCGCGACAGTATCCTGGTAAACAGGGTCCGCGCCGGTTTCGATGGTATTCCACAGACCGAGGTCCTGGTCGGGGAATTCGAACTCCTGTACGAGGACGGCCGGGTTTCCCTGTACCGGATCGCGCGCTAGCCAAGCCTGTCCTTGATTCCGGGAAAACTTTTCGATCAACCCAGCGCTTCGGTGCCGGCGAAGTCCAGCGCCTGCACGACCTGCTTCCAGATCGTCGGGTTGAACCCCATGCCCAGGTGCGCCGCGTTGACCTCGAAGTGGCGGACGTTCGGGCTGTGGTGGTCGATGCAGGCGCGCCAGTCCACGATCCCGTCGGAGCGGCTGTAGATCGCGGTGATGGGTTGTCGGATCGGGTTCGATTCGCGGCCGGCCACTTCCTCTTCGATCCAGTCGAGGTCCATGCCGCGCTTGCGGAAGAAATCGGCGGCGGCCGTGTACTTCGGGCCGCCTTTCGTCGGCGAACCGAAGGTGACGACCCGGTCCACGATACCCGGCAGGTCGCGGGCCGCCTCGCGGCAGATGTAGCCGCCGAGGCTCCAGCCGACCAGGGCGACGGGTTTGCCGGTTTCCGCGTGCCTGCGCTGCAGCTGCTCGACCAGGCGATCGACCAGCAGCGGCACCGAGGCCTCGCCGTGGTATTCCTCGCGCGGCGTGAAAGACCAGCGGTCGGACAGGTCGTCCAGCGTGTGGGGAATGTCGATGCCGGCGACGTTCTTGCCCAGGCCCCAGTCCTCGGCGGCGAAGCCGAAACCGGCCAGGTGGCGCCGTAGCGGTGCGAGGTAGCGACCGTCCGAGCCGAATCCGGGGGCCAGGATGACCAGCAGTTCCCGCTCGCTGCGGTCCGACCGCCTTGGCGGCCAGGCGAGGGCGCCGAGCATGCGGGCGGCGTCGGCGACCACGCGGATTTCGCCCAGCAACTCGCGCCGGGCGGGCGGCGCCAGCGGCGTGTCGACGTCCGTGGGGGCCTCAGCGGCCATGGACCATGAAGCCGAGCGCAGCCAGTTGCGCGGCGCAGGCGGGGTCGGCGCAGTTCACGTCCCAACCATGGAAGTCGCGCCGAAAGGGGTATTCCTTGCGCAGGCGGTCGAAGCCGCGGGCGCGTTCGTTGGGGCTCTCGGCTGCCAGGGCGCGGAGCGCCGTGTCGTGCCGTTCGATGAAGCAGGTGGCTGCGAGTGCGGTCTCGAGCGCTGTCTCGGGTTGTTCGATCGACAGTTCGAGGCGCCGGCTGTCCGGCGCAGGGGGCGCGGGTGGAATGCCGGCCCAGGCGCAGTAGTGTTCGTACACCTGGCGGGTGCCGTTGCGCTTGCCGTCGTCGCTGTATCCGGCCACATGCGGGGTCGCCACAACAGTGCGGTCAAGCAGTTCAGGGTCGAGATCCGGTTCGCCGGGCCAGCAATCCAGCGCGGTCTGTATGCGCCCACGCCGGACGGTGTCGAGCAGCGCGGCGCCGTCCACGACATCGCCGCGCGCCGCGTTGACCAGCAGCGCGCCTTCCGGCATGCGGGCCAGTTGCTCCGTGCCGATCATGCGGAGGGTCGGGTAGGGTCCGTCCTTCGTCAGGGGGACGTGCAGGCTGACGATATCGCAGGCCAGCGCTTCCTGCTGCGACACCAGGCCCGCGACGCCTGTGTCCGCCAGTGGCGGGTCGTTGGCGACGTTCTCGACGCCCAGCGCATTCAGCAGTTTCTGCAGGCGCGAGCCGACGTTGCCGCGGCCGATGATGCCGACCCGCCGGTCCTCCAGCCGCCAGCCGAGGCGCTGGCAGGCCAGGTGGATCATCGCCAGCGTGTACTGGGCCGCCGAATCCGCGTTGCAGCCCGGCGCGTTGGCCCACTCGATGCCGGCTTTTCCCAGCCAGGGTATGTCGAGGTGGTCGGTGCCGATGGACGTCGTGCCCACGAAGCGGACGGGCGTGCCTTCCAGAAGCTCGGCGTTCGCCCGCGTGGCGGTGCGGATGATCAGCAGGTCGGCATTGAGCAGGTGTTCCCTGCGAATTGCCCGGCCTTCCATTTCGACGAGGTCACCCAAGCGCGCGAACGTTTGCTCCGCGCCGCGGATGTTCCGGTCGATGACGATCCGCACGTTGTCAGTAACCCGCCGCGTGGCCGTCCTTGCGCGATTCCGAGGCGCCCAGGTACGTGCCGAATTCCGGGTGTTTCATGATCGCCTGGTAACCGCCGTAAGGGCCGCGGGCGTACTGGATGCGATGGCCGCGGGCCATCAGTTCCCGGATGACCGCGTAGTCGAAGCCGGTTTCCAGGTTGACGATGCCGCCGTTTTCCATGCTGCTGCCGGTCGGCTCGCTGGAGCCCGTGTGGTGGATGCGGGGCGCGTCGCCGGCCTCCTGCAGGCCCATGCCGAAATCCACCAGGTTCATCACGATCTGCGCATGTCCCTGGGGCTGCATGCCGCCGCCCATCAGGCCGAAGCTGATCCACGGCTTACCGTCCCTCGTGATGAAGGCCGGAATGATCGTGTGGAACGGGAGCTTGCCGGGCGCGTAGCTGTTGGGTTGGCCGGGCTCCAGCGTGAACAGCTCGCCGCGGTCCTGCAGCACGAAGCCCAGCCCGGGCGGGGTCATGCCGCTGCCCATGCCGCGGTAGTTGCTCTGGATCAGCGAGACCATGTTGCCCTCGCCGTCGGCCGTGGTCAGGTAGATGGTGTCGCCCTCGCGCAGCACGGCCGGGTCGCCGTGCGGGAAGGAGCGGGCGGCCTTGCCCATGTCGATCAGCGCCTGGCGCTCGCGGGCGTACTCTTTCGAGACCAGGCGCTCGACGTCGACGTCCATGTAGGCCGGGTCGGCGTAGAACCGCGCGCGGTCCTCGAAAGCCAGCTTCTTGGCTTCCAGGAACAGGTGGACGTGGTCGGCCGAACCGAAGCCCATCTCCGAAACGTCGTACTGCTCGATGATGTTCAGGATCTGCAGGGCGGCGATTCCCTGGCCGTTGGGCGGCAGTTCCCAGACGTCGTAACCGCGGTAGTTCGTGGAAACGGGTTCGACCCACTGGCTCTCGTGGGAAGCCAGGTCTTCGTAGGTGATGAAACCGCCGTTTGCCTGCATGTAATCGGCGATGCTGCGGGCGATGTCGCCCTTGTAGAAGGCGTCGCGTCCTTCCTTCGCGAGGGCCTCGAGCGTGTCGGCCAGGTTCGGATTGCGCCACAGCTCGCCCTTGCGCGGCGCGCGGCCGTCGATCGTCATCTGCTCGGTGAAACCGGGGTACTTGCCCAGCCGGTCGACCGCCACCGCCCAGTAGTGCGCGATCGTTGCGTGCACCGGGTGGCCTCTCCGCGCGTAGTCGATCGTCGGCTGCAGGATGTCCGTCATCGGCAGTTGGCCGAAACGACCGTGCAGTTCGAACCAGCCGTCCACGGCGCCCGGTACGGAAACCGGCAGCGGGCCGTAGGACGGGATCGATTCGTGGCCCTGTTCGAGGAACCACTCGAGCGTCAGCGAACGCGGCGAGCGGCCCGAGGCGTTCAGGCCATACAACTTCTGGCTCTCGGCGTCCCACACGATGGCGAACAGGTCGCCGCCGATGCCGTTGCCCGTCGGCTCCATCAGGCCCAGCGCCGCGTTCGCTGCGATCGCCGCGTCGATGGCGTTGCCGCCCCGGCGCATCGTGTCGAGGGCGATCTGGGTGGCCAGTGGATGGCTGGTGGCCGCCATTGCCTCGGGTGCAATGACTTCCGAGCGGGTAGCGAAGGTCTCGCCGGTTACGCGGTCAGCGGCCATCGGGGCGGTGAATGGGAGTAAGCAAAGCAGGAAGGCGGCCACGAGCGCCGCGCGGGATCGGCCGACACGGCCTGGATCTTGATGCATCAGTATTACCCTTGGAAAAGCAGACCATTAACGTTTGCAACAGTGGGAAGGTCATCTTATTCGGCTACAATAATACAGATATGCCGTGCCCCTGTAAGCAGCGATCGGCGCGGTGTTCTTCACCAACTCACCGATCATGAGGAACCTTTTTATGAACCGTCCAGTCAGAGTCGCCGTCACCGGTGCAGCCGGCCAGATCGGCTACCAGCTTTGCTTCCGAATCGCCGCAGGGGACATGCTTGGCCCCGACCAGCCGGTCATCCTGCAGTTGCTGGAAATCACACCTGCCCTGGGCGCGCTGGAAGGCGTCGTGATGGAACTTCGTGACTGCGCGTTCCCCCTGCTGGCCGATATCGTGGCGACCGACGACGCCGAGATCGCCTTCAACGAGGCCGATTACGCCCTGCTGGTCGGCGCCATGCCGCGCGGCCCGGGCATGGAGCGCAGCGACCTGTTGTCCGCCAACGGCAAGATCTTCGGTCCGCAGGGCGCGGCCATGAACAAGGTGGCCAGCCGCGATATCAAGGTGCTGGTGGTGGGTAACCCGGCGAACACCAATGCACTGATCGCGCAGGCCGCCGCGCCGGACCTCGACCCGCGCAACTTCACGGCGATGACCCGGCTCGACCACAACCGGGCCCTGGCCCAGATGTCCGACCGCATCGGCAAACACCACTCGGAAATCAGCAAGATGATCATCTGGGGCAACCATTCGTCGACCCAGTACCCCGACATCCGTTTCACGGAAGTGGACGGCGAGGGCGTCGCCGGCCAGGTCGACCACGACTGGTACGTGGAAAACTTCATCCCGGTCGTGCAGCAGCGTGGCGCCGCGATCATCAAGGCGCGCGGCGCTTCCAGCGCGGCCTCGGCGGCCTCGGCGGCGCTCGACCACATGCGCAACTGGGCTCTCGATACGCCGGAGGGTGACTGGGTGTCGATGGCCGTGCCGGCCGACGGCAGCTACGGCATCGAGCCGGGCATCATTTACTCCTTCCCCTGCGTCTGCAAGGACGGCGACTACGAGATCGTGCAGGGGCTGGACGTGGACGAGTTCAGCCGGGCGCGCATGGACGCGACCGACGCCGAGTTGAGGGAAGAGCGGCAGGCCGTGGAAAACCTGCTCTGATATGGCAGGACAGTCTCCCGGACGGAAATTCCGTGACGCAGTGGCGCAGCATGCGCCGCTGCAGCTCGTCGGCACCATCAACGCCTACACGGCCCGCATGGCCCAGGCCATCGGGCACCGCGCCATCTACCTGTCGGGTGGGGGCCTGGCGGCCAATTCGCTGGGCCTGCCCGACCTGGGCATTTCCTCGCTGGAAGACGTGCTGACGGACGTCGACCGCATCACCCACGCCTGCGAGCTGCCGTTGCTGGTGGACGCCGACACGGGTTTTGGCGGCGCGTTCAACATCGCGCGCACCGTGCGTTCGCTCATCCGGGCGGGCGCAGCCGGCATGCACATCGAGGACCAGGTCGCGGCCAAGCGCTGCGGGCACCGGCCCGGCAAGGCCATTGTTTCCCAGGCGGAGATGGTGGACCGCGTCAAGGCTGCCGTGGATGCGCGTGGCGACGACGAGTTCGTCATCATGGCGCGCACCGACGCGTTGGCCGTGGAGGGCATGGAAAGCGCCGTCGAGCGGGCCGTGGCCTGCGTCGAGGCCGGCGCCGACATGGTGTTCCCGGAAGCCATGCGCGAGCTGGAACAGTACCGCGCTTTCAAGCAGGCCGTGGGCGTGCCCATCCTGGCCAACATCACGGAGTTCGGGCACACGCCGCTGTTCACCACGCCTGAACTGGGCGCGGTGGGCGTCGACATCGTCCTCTATTGCTGCGGCGCCTACCGCGCGATGAACCGCGCGGCCGAGACCGTCTACAAGGCGTTGCTGGAGGACGGCCACCAGAAGAACGTGCTGGAGATCATGCAGACCCGCGCGGAACTGTACGACTACCTGGGCTACCACGACTACGAAGAAAAACTGGACCGCCTGTTCGCGGCGGAGGCCACAACCGATGAGGAAGACTGAATCATGAGCAATCAAGCCGAGACCAAGACCGAGACCGAAACCACCGTGAAGAAGAACACCGGCGCCGGGCTGCGCGGCCAGTCGGCCGGCGAGACCGAGATCTCAACCGTCGGCGTGGCCGGCAACAACCTGCGCTACCGCGGCTACAACGTTCAGGACCTGGCTGAGTTCGCCTCGTTTTACGAGGTCGCTTACCTGATCCTGCGCGGCCGCCTGCCGACACAGACCGAGCTCGACCGCTGGACTAACCGCATCAAGGGCTACCGCGGCCTGCCGCAACCCATGAAGGACGTACTGGAACGAATTCCGGGTGACGCCCACCCGATGGACGTGATGCGTACGACGGTATCGTTCATGGGCAACATAGAGCCCGAGGGCGATTTTTCCAACCAGCTGCGGGTGACCGAGCGGCTCATGATGATGCTGCCCTCGGCGCTGCTCTACTGGTACCGCTACTCGCACGACGATGTACGCATCGAGACCCAGACCGACGACGACGGCATCGGCGCCCACTTCCTGCACCTGCTGCACGGCGAGGCGCCCGACGAGCTGGCTGCGAAGGTGATGGACGTTTCCCTGATCCTGTACGCCGAGCACGAGTTCAATGCATCGACCTTCACCGCCCGCGTGGCGGCGTCCACCCTGACCGACCTGCATTCCTGCATAACCGCCGCGATCGGCTCCCTGCGCGGCCCGCTGCACGGCGGCGCCAACGAGGCGGCGATGGAGATGATCGAACAATACGGCTCACCCGCCGCCGCAGTGGCCGACGTCAAGCGCATGCTGGCGGCGAAAAAGCTGATCATGGGCTTCGGGCACGCGGTGTACCGGGTGCGCGACCCGCGCAACGAGATCATCAAGGAATGGTCGCGTCAGCTGGCCGAGAAGACCGGCCGGCCGCGCCTGTACGAGGTATCCGTGGCGGTCGAGCGCACCATGAAGGAAGAGAAGAACATGTTCGCCAACGCGGACTTCTTCCACGCCAGCGCCTACAACTACCTGGGTATTCCGACCAAGCTGTTCACGCCGATCTTCGTGATGTCGCGCATTACAGGCTGGGCCGCCCACGTGTTCGAGCAGCGCGCCAACAACCGCATCATCCGCCCGAGCGCCGATTACACCGGGCCCGCGGCGCGGGATTACGTGCCCATCGAGAAGCGCCAGAGCGAGAGCTGAGGAGCAAGCATGTCACAGATCGGTATACGGGCCGCCGAACGAACGACCCGATGAACCAGAACTACCGCAAAGCGCTGCCGGGGGCGGACATCGACTTCTTCGATGCCCGCGCCGCCGTGGAAGACATTCGCCCGGGGGCTTACGACGGCCTGCCTTACACCTCGAAAGTACTGGCCGAAAACCTGGTGCGCCGCTGTGATCCGGAACGGCTCGCCGACTGCCTCGGGCAGCTCATCGAGCGCAAGCGCGAGCTGGATTTCCCGTGGTTTCCCGCCCGTGTCGTGTGCCACGACATCCTGGGGCAGACCGCGCTGGTGGACCTGGCCGGGCTGCGCGACGCCATTGCCGCAAAGGGCGGCGATCCGGCGCAAGTTAACCCCGTCGTGCCCACCCAGCTGATCGTCGACCACTCGCTGGCGGTGGAACACGCCGGCTTCGAGCAGGACGCCTTCGAGAAGAATCGCGCGATCGAAGACCGCCGCAACGAAGACCGTTTCCACTTCATCAACTGGTGCAAGACGGCGTTCGAAAACGTGGACGTGATTCCTCCGGGCAACGGCATCATGCACCAGATCAACCTGGAGAAGATGTCGCCGGTCGTCCACGTTCGCGACGGCGTGGCGTTTCCCGATACGCTGGTGGGCACCGACAGCCACACGCCGCACGTGGATGCGCTGGGCGTGATCGCCATCGGCGTGGGTGGCCTGGAGGCGGAAAACGTCATGCTCGGCCGGGCTTCCTACATGCGGCTGCCGGATATCGTGGGCGTGGAGCTCACGGGCAGACGCCAGCCCGGCATTACCGCCACCGACATCGTGCTGGCGCTCACGGAGTTCCTGCGCGAGCAGCGCGTGGTCGGCGCCTACCTGGAGTTTTACGGTGAGGGCGCCGAAGACCTGACGCTGGGCGACCGCGCCACGATATCCAACATGACGCCGGAGTTCGGCGCGACGGCCGCGATGTTCTACATCGACCAGCGCACCATCGACTACCTCAAGCTCACCGGGCGCGACGATGCGCAGGTGAGGCTGGTTGAAACCTACGCGAAGGAAACGGGACTGTGGGCGGACGGCATGCGGGGCGCCGAATACGAGCGCGTGCTGACCTTCGACCTGTCCTCCGTGGTGCGCAACGTGGCAGGGCCCTCCAACCCCCATCGCCGCGTCGCCACGACAGACCTCGCGGAGAAAGGCATCGCGGCCGATTGGCGGCAGGAAGATGACCTGATGCCGGACGGCGCGGTGATCATCGCGGCCATCACGAGTTGTACGAACACGTCCAATCCCCGCAACGTGATCGCCGCGGCCCTGCTGGCCCGGAACGCGAATGCGAAAGGGCTGACCCGCAAACCATGGGTGAAATCCTCCATGGCGCCGGGCTCCCGGGCGGTGAAGATGTACCTGGAAGAAGCCGGCCTGCTGCAGGAACTGGAACAGCTCGGCTTCGGCATCGTCGGCTTTGCCTGCACGACCTGCAACGGCATGAGCGGCGCGCTGGATCCGAAGATCCAGCAGGAAGTGATCGAGCGCGACCTCTACGCCACCGCGGTGCTGTCGGGCAACCGCAACTTCGACGGCCGTATCCACCCCTACGCCAAGCAGGCGTTCCTGGCCTCGCCGCCGCTGGTCATCGCCTATGCTATCGCCGGCACCGTGCGCGTGGACATCGAACGCGACGCGCTCGGCATCGATGCGGATGGCAAGCCGGTTACGCTGAAAGACATCTGGCCCACGGACGAGGAGATCGACGCAGTGGTCGCGCAGTGCGTGAAACCGGAGCAGTTCCGGGCCGTGTACGACCCGATGTTCATGAAGGTCAAGTACGGCAACGCAGCGGGCAGCCCGCTCTACGACTGGCGGCCGCAGAGCACCTACATCCGCCGCCCGCCCTACTGGGAAGGCGCGTTGGCCGGCGCGCGCACGCTCACGGGCATGCGGCCGCTGGCGGTGCTGGGCGATAACATCACCACCGATCACCTGTCGCCGTCCAA
>Ga0180436_10000387_pt1 | contig 46158 bp, 31 predicted proteins | sample SS_ome_2_FD_132434 | JGI IMG/M metagenome (GOLD analysis project Ga0180436, IMG submission 132434) | Hypersaline lake sediment archaeal communities from the Salton Sea, California, USA - SS_3_S_2 metaG | ecosystem: Environmental > Aquatic > Non-marine Saline and Alkaline > Hypersaline >...
CCGGCTTGCCGCCGTGGACGAAGTGCTCCAGCGGTATTCCAGGATGCTTGCCGAGCTTCCGGTGAAGGAAGTGAATTTCAACCGGCTGAGCCGGGAGGTGGCGGCGCTCGGTGATGCCTACAAACTGCTCCAGGAGAAACTTGGAGAAGCCAGGCTCCTCGAAGTGGCCAAGCTCTACGACATCCGCATTGTAGAGCCGCCCACCATGCCCATTCGTCCGGCCTCCCCGGCCATCCTGGTCAACACGATTCTCGGTCTGATCCTCGGGTTGTTGCTGGCCATCGCCGCCGTCATCCTGCTGGAGTACACCAGGGCGTCGCGCTAGCCTCCTTTTCTCTCAGGACGCCTTCGCAGCAGATGGACTGTGAGAAATGGGGGCCAGGGGAAGCAACGGGCCCCGGAGAATGCGATGACCCTCGGTGTCCGCAAGCTGTGCCGTTACCTCTTTCTCTGGACCGCCGCCCTGGCCGCGGTACTGCTTCTCGCGATCTTCTTCGGCCTGAGGGGGGCGTTACTTTCCGCGACGCACCTGATCGCATCCGCCACGGTGATTCTGGCCGCCCTGGTCCTGGGCCATCGCCTGATGTATCGTCCCCGCCCGCGCAAGATACCGGTGCTGATGTATCACAGCGTGGCCGATGACTTTCCCCAGTATCCCGACCAGCAGATCGTGATGTCCACCGGCCTCTTCGAACGGCAGCTGGCCTGGCTCGACCGCCGGGGATTTGTCACGCTGCACCTCGGCGAGCTTCTGGACGGGCTGGAAGGACGGGCGCCACTGCCGCGGCACGCGGTCTGTCTCACGTTCGATGACGGCCTGCTGGACAACTGGGTCAATGTCTTTCCGCTGCTGCGGCGTTACGGCATGAAGGCCACGCTGTTCCTGGCCACCGATTTCATCGAGGAGGGGCGGACGACCAGACTTACCGCCGACGATGTGCGTGCGGGTCGGGTCAACGGGGATGCGTTGCGCTGGGACGGGTACGTCAACTGGAAAGAGGTGGAGGCGATGCGGCAGAGCGGCCTGGTGGAGTTCATGCCGCACAGCTGCTCCCACGACTGGGCCTTCACCGGCGCAGAGGTGATAGACTTTCATCACCCTGGTGACGGCCGGTTCTGGTTGCGCTGGCTGGACAACCCCCAGTGCAAGAGCCGCTGGCTGGAGCAGGGGGAGGGGCTTGATGCGGGCCTTGGCCGGCCGATCTACCCCAGCGATCGTTCGATGGTCGGGCCGGCCTGGATCGAGGATGCCGGGCTGCGATCGCGGTGCGAAGCGGAGGTGTCTGCCGGGGGCGGGCCGTCGTTCTTCGATGATGACGGCTGGCGGGACCGGCTCGAAGCGGTGGTTGCCGAGTACCGGGAAGGCCACCCCGAAGCGGGTCGTCTGGAAACCGGTGGGGAATACCGGGAGCGTGTGCTGGACGAGCTGCAGCGCTGCCGCAGGCTGCTTCAGGCCCGGACCGGTGAACCCGCGGACGTTTTCTGCTGGCCTGGCGAACGGTTCAGCGAAGAAGCCCTTCGGCTGGCCTTCGAAGAGGTTGGCTACCGGGCGGTGACGTGTCTCGACGGGGAGAACATCGCCGGAGGGCCGGCGCGGCAAATCTGCCGCAAGATCGCGCAGGAGGTGTTCCGCCATGCCGGCCTGCCCTGGCTGGATATGCTGCTCTTCGCGGCCAACGTGCGGGCACTGGAGGGGAACTATTACGCATTCCTCGTTGAGTTCCCTCTCAACCGGCTGAAGAACCTGGTGCTGAGGCGCCGGTCAGCCGACCGGCCGGTGCTGTCGTGCGGCGCCGGCGTGCTGCCGGCTACGAGAAGCACCGGGACGAACGGTACGGTTTGAGCGCGCCGGACCGGCCTTGAACAGGAAGCGCTCCTGATTCATGATGCGGTTGCCGATAATGAGCAGAAGAAACCTGGATCACGGGGGCCGCGGTGGCAGGAAAGCCGGGGCGGATTCGAACAGGGCAGCGGAAGACGGCGAGGGCAGATCGGGATGAGCCGTGCAGCTGAACCGGAAAGAGTCGGTTACGTGGTGGTGGAGTTTCCCAAGGTCACCGAGACGTTTATCCTCCGGGAGATGATCGAGCTGCGGAACCTCGGTGTCGATGTGCGCCTTTTCTCGCTGAAAACGATCAGCGACTATCCGGTGCACCACCAGGAAACCCGGATCATGCTGGAGCGCACCACCTACTCCCCGTTCTTCCTCTCCTGGGCCGTCTGGAAGGCCAATCTCGGCTATCTCTTCCGTCACCCGGGCAAATACCTTTCCCTCTGGGCCCACCTTGTGGCCGGCATGAGCCGGAGCGGCAGTTTCCTGATCAAGACGGTGGCCCTGCTGCCGAAGTGCGTTCGTTTCGCCCGGCAGGCCGAGGAGCAGGGCCTGCAGCGCATCCACTGCCACTTCGCCCGTCAGCCGGCGGTGTGCGGCCTGGTCATCAACTGGCTCACCGGCATCCCCTTCTCCATGACGCCCCACGCCCATGATATTTTCGTGGACACGGTGATGCTCGATGACAAGCTCAGGCGGGCCGACATGGTGGTGGCCATTTCGGACTACAACAGGGACTATTTCCTCAGGATCTGTCCGGACATGGACCCGGAAAAGATCAAGCCCATCCGCTACGGGCTGCGCCTGGAGGAATATGAACCCAAGAAGGCCTGGGGCATCGAGGGCAAGGTGCAGGTACTGTCCGTGGCGGCACTCCAGGAATACAAGGGAATCCGTTTTCTCATCGAGGCCTGCCGCCTCTTGCGGGACCAGGGGTTCGACGTCGAATGCACGGTGGTGGGCGAGGGGGAACTGCGGGAAGACCTCGAGGGTCGAATCCGCAAGGACGGCCTCGAGGAGGTGGTCAAGCTGCCCGGTATCTTCCCCCACCACCAGGTGATCGAGAAATTCCGCAACTCGGATATCTTTGTCCTTCCCAGCATCATAGAGAAGAATGGCAAGATGGAAGGGCTGCCCAATGTGCTGATCGAATCCCTGGCCCTGGGCGTCCCGGCCATCTCAACCAGGATCGCCGGGATTCCTGAGCTGGTGATGGACGGAAAAACCGGCCTGATTGTCGAGGAACAGGACGCCCCTGCGCTGGCCGATGCCCTGCAGCGGATGATCGTTGACCAGCCCCTTCGGGAACGGGTGGCCGCTGCCGGAAGGGAGGAAGTGTTGCGACGTCACGATATTCGCAAGAATGTCAAACGACAGCTTGAATTCTTTACACAAGCCCACACCGAAAAAAACGGTTGACACCCCTTCTCGACCATGTCATCCTCAAAATGTCAGTGGATGCAAGGGTACTGATTTACACACAGTTGGGACTTAATTACCCCGGTCTTTGAAGAACCTGGAATTCGCTCCAACCATCGTGTCGAAGAAGCCCTTGTTTTCATATAATTGCCACTGACTCTAATCATTCTCATCTTGGTACCGAATTTGCAATGTTTTCGGGGAAGAATGGTGACAGGCTGTTGGTATCACCAACTGTAGGTCACACCGGGGGCGGAGAAACCTCGGGGACCGGACCTTGGGCAGCAAGCACTACAATCATACCTATAAGAAGTATTGCTCCCGCCACCATCTTGTAGATTCAACGTCGGGCTGATGCAACCGTGACCTGTTTTACAGGGGGTTGAGGTCCCGGTTGACGACGTTGATCGTGTTGCTTGAACACCCGCTTCGACTCAAGCGCAGGGAGTATTGACGCGATGCAGCAGTCTCAACGGGTAGCACCTTTAGAGCACGAAGAACTAAGCATTCCTCTCAACATGACGATTCCTTCCGTTCACCGTGAACGGAAACGGGGCCATTCGTCGGCCATGGCGTTGAACCTGGCCACGCTGGACATTGCGGTGCTCAACCGTTATGCCGATGCGCTGGTCCAGGGGAACAACCGGCCGTGGTACCGGGCAGCCAAGCGGGCCCTCGATATCACCGGTGCCCTGGCGGGCCTGGTGCTCGGCGCCCCGTTGTTGCTGCTCATCGCCCTGCTCATCAAATTCGAATCTCCGGGGCCGGTGATCTTCCGCCAGATACGCCTGGGCAAGGACGGTAACAAGTTCCCCATGTTCAAGTTCCGCACGATGCACAAGGATGCGGACAAGATCAAGTTCACCGAAGAAATCCAGAAACAGAACAAGCTGAAGTGGCCTGATTTCAAGATCGAGAACGATCCGCGGGTGACCCGCGTGGGCCACGTCCTGCGCAAGTTCAGCCTTGATGAACTGCCCAACTTCATCAACGTGCTCCGGGGCGAGATGAGCCTCGTGGGCCCGCGCCCCACCTCGTTTCACGAAGACAAGTACGACGAGTGGCACAAGCTCCGCCTCAAGGCCTTGCCCGGCATCACCGGCCTGCACCAGGTGAACGGTCGCAGCGACCTGGAGTTCGATGAGCGGGTCCGCCTGGACATCGACTACATCAACCGTCAGTCGATAGCCCTCGATCTTCGGATCCTGCTCAAAACGGCCGTGGCCGTTTCACGGAAGAGCGGCGCGTACTGATCCGGCCGGGCCGGTACCCTGCCTTCCCCAATACCATTTCCCCCAAACTTTGCATTCTTTCCTGGTGTATCCTTGCGTGCGCCGGGCTTTTCCGCTCAAATCCTGTCCTTTCCTGCCGATACGTGAAGGTGGGGACGCCCGCTCCCCGGGAGGGCTGAACGGTGGCGCCTCGATCGATCATCCGTTACAGAAGTGAAGGATTCGTAACGGTATCGTTATCATTTTCGTTGTTTTCCGTGACCGTTGCCCCGCCCGGGCAACTGTGGTAACGTCGCTGCCGCCCGGGCCGGCGGGAGTGGTGCGTCGCCAGCCATGAGCGGCAATCTCGAAAGTACGGAGGGCGAGGGGAGAATGTGCGGTATTTGCGGGTATCTCCACACCGGTGAGGACGACCTTCCTGTCTCCGAGGAACTTCTGCGCCGGATGTGCACGGTGATGACCCACCGCGGCCCTGATGACGAGGGGATCTATACCGACGGGCCTTTCGGGATGGGGATGAGGCGCCTTTCGATCATCGACCTCTCTTCCGGGCAGCAGCCGATCTTCAACGAGAATGGCCGGGTGGCCATCGTCTGCAACGGCGAGATCTACAATTTCCCCGAGCTTCGTCAGGACCTCGAGGCCCGGGGCCACCGTTTTTCCACCAACAGCGACGTGGAAGTGGCCGTCCACCTCTACGAGGAGGAGGGGGTCGAGGGCCTGGTGAGCCGGCTCAACGGCATGTACGGGCTGGCCATCTGGGATGCCGATCGCCGGCGCCTGGTGCTGGTTCGCGACCGGCTGGGAATAAAACCGCTCTATTACTGGCTCGACCACCGCCGGCTGGCCTTCGCCTCCGAATTGAAATGTCTCATGGAAGACCCGGACCTGCCGCGGGACTTCGATCCTGTAGGGCTGAACAACTACCTCTCCCTGAACTACATCCCCGCCCCGCACTCGATCTACAGGGCGGTGCGCAAGCTGCCGCCGGCCCACTGGCTGACCTGGGAGGACGGCGAGGTGCGCACGGAGCGCTACTGGACCCTCGATTACCGTGGTGCTGGCGAGGTGCACCCCGAGGAGTGGTACGCCGAGCGGTTGCTGGAGCTGCTCAAGGCCGCGGTGAAGCGCCATCTGATCAGCGATGTGCCTCTCGGCGTGCTCTGCAGCGGGGGAATCGATTCCAGCTCCATGGTGGCCATTGTCAGCAAGTGGTTCAACCAGCGGGTGAAGACCTTCTCCATCGGCTTCGAAGAGGACACCTTCAACGAGCTGAAATACGCCCGCATCGTGGCCGATCAATTCGATACCGACCATCACGAGGAGACGGTGCGCCCCGACGCCGTCGGCCTGCTGCCCCGGCTGGCCTGGCACCTTGACGAGCCTTTTGCCGACCATTCGGCCATCCCCACCTACTACGTTTCGCGGCTGGCCCGCCGGGATGTGACCGTTGTGCTCTCCGGGGACGGTGGCGATGAGCTGTTTGCCGGTTACGAGACCTACGCCGCTCACCGCTACGCCCGGCTGCTGAAAAAGCTGCCCGCCCCGCTGGTCCGCGGCCTGCTCGAGCCGGCAGTGCGCATGCTGCCGGTGTCGGACAAGAAGGTCAGCCTGGATTACAAGGCCAAGCGGCTGCTTTCCGGTTACCATCTCTCGCCGGCCCAGGCCCACCTGGCCTGGAAGGTGATTTTCGGCGAGGAGGAGAAACAGCGGCTTTACGCCCCGGACTACCGGGCCGGTCTCACCCTGGGCGACACCGCGGCCGACCTGTTCCGCGGCTATTTCGACTCGGCGCTGGCCGATGATGAGCTGGACCGGCTGCTCTACATCGACACCATGGTCTACCTTCCCGACGACATCCTGATGAAGGTGGACAAGATGAGCATGGCCGTCTCCCTGGAATCCCGCGTGCCGATCCTCGACTACACCGTGGCCGAATTCGCCGCCACGATCCCCGCCGGCCTCAAGCTCAGGGGCGGGCAGAAGAAACACATCCTGAAAAAGGCCCTCGGCGGCCTGCTGCCGGACACCATCCTCTACCGCAAGAAGGCCGGCTTCAGCCTGCCCATCGCGGCCTGGATCAAGGGTGAGCTGCGGGAGATGGTTCGGGACGTGCTCAGCCGCGATGCGCTGGCGGCCAGCGGGCTTTTCGATCCCGACCTGGTCCAGGGCGTGATCGAGGACCACCTGGCCGGGCGCCGGGACAACAGTCGGCCCATCTGGGGCCTGACCAACTTCATGCTCTGGCACGATGCGCTCCACTCCTCCCGTCCCGGGCAGAGCAGGGGAGCCCCCTGAGATGATCGAACTCGCTTTCTGGATCCTCCTTGGATTGATCGCTTACACCTACGCAGGGTACCCGGTGCTGCTGGTGCTGCTCTCCCGGGTGATCAACCGGCCGGTCCGGCGCGATCCCGATCATCGCCCCTCAGTGACCCTGCTCGTCTGCGCCTACAACGAGGCGGCGATCATCGAGGAGAAGGTGCGCAACTGCCTCGAACTGGAGTATCCCGAGGGCCGGCTGGAGATCGCCGTGGCCTCGGACGGTTCGAGCGACGGTACCGCGGAAATCGTCCGGCGCTACGCCCACCGGGGGGTAAGGCTCTTTGACTATGACGTCAATCGCGGCAAGGTGCTCACGCTCAATGAAACCATCCCGCAGCTCAGCGGGGAGATCGTGGTGCTCTCCGACGCCAGCGTGATCTACGACCCGCGGGCGGTGCTCGAACTGGTGCCGGCCTTTGCCGACCCCCAGGTGGGCGGGGTCTGGGGGGACAAGGTCTACCGCAACCCCGGCGAAGTGATCTCCGGGGAAGGGGAGAGCCTCTACCTGCGCTACGAAAAGTTTTCCAAGCGCTGCGAGAACCGGCTGGGCAGCATTGTTTCCGCCGAGGGGTCGATGTTCGCCGTGCGCAAGGCGATCTACGAGCCGATGCCCGACCCGGCGGTGGCCGACGATTACTATCTCTCGGCCTTCATCCGTCACGCGGGCTTCCGGCTGGTCTACGAGCCGCGGGCCCGCTCCTTCGAAGACGTGGCGCCCACGTCCGGTGACGAGTACCGTCGCAAGGTGCGCATCATCCAGGGCGGCCTGCGCGGCTTCTGGCTCATGAAGCACCTCTGCAACCCCTTGCGCACCGGGGTCTACTCGATCCAGATCATCTCGCGCCAGTTCCTGCGCCGGGCGGTGGCCCTGCTCTTTCCTCTGGTGCTGGTGCTCAACCTGCTCATCGTCGTCGGAGAGCCATCGTGGCTTTACGGCCTGATGCTCGCCGGCCAGCTGGGTATCCTCTTCCTCGCCCTGGTGGGTCGGAGGATGGTCGCGGCCCACGGCAGGGCACCCTTCCTCGTCTATGCCCCCTACTACTTCGCCATGGTCAATGTTGCCTCGATCCATGGCATCTGGAACTGGGTCACCGGCAAACTCGCCGTGGTCTGGGAGCCCACGACCCGCACGTGAGCGCAAGTTCCCGGGATCTTGGGCCCCTTCATGGCGTGAACCTGGTATCGTGATGAGAGCGGTTACGTCGCCTCCAACAGGCGGTGGTAGACGGCGCAGGTCTGTTCAACCATGTTGGCTGCGCTGAAATTGCGGCAGGCGTCCTCCTGGGCGCGGCGGCCCATGCTGGCGGCAAGGGCGGGGTCGAGGATCAGGCGGCGCATGCGGTCGGCGAGGGCCTGATGGTCGTTGGCGGGGATGAGATAACCGTTTTCCCCATCATGAACCAGCTCGGGGTTGCCCCCCACGTCGGTGGCCAGCACCGGCCGGCCGGTGAGCAGCGACTCGATGATCGCATTGGAGAGGCTCTCCGTGTGTGACGTGAGCACCGTGGCGTCCACCGCGCCCATGATTTCGGCGGCATCGGAGCGGGTGCCGAGGAAGCGCACCTGCTGTTCGATATCCAACTTCCGGGCCATCTCCTCCAGCGCCTCGCGGCGGATGCCGTCACCGGCCACGAGCAGGCGGAAGTCGTGACCCTCCTCATGGAGCAGGCCCGCGGCCCGCAGCAGCATCTCGTGGTTCTTCACCAGCACCAGCCGGGCCACGATGGCGAAGGAGGCCACGCCGTCCTCCAGGCCCAGTTCCTGTCGCTTGGTCCGCCGTGCAGCGCCGTCCCCGGTGGCGTGGCGGTAGAAATCGATGTCGTATCCGTTGTAGACCACGTCCATCTTTTCCAGTGGAATGCCCAGGGCCCGGTTCAGCTCGTGTTTGACGAAGTGCGAGTTGGCCAGCACCACGCTGGCCCAGCGGGCGACCTGGCGGTCGAGGGCGTCGAGAATACGGTACTTGTGCTCCCAGTCGAAGTAGTAGAGTTCGGTGGTGATGCGGTGGGGGATGCCGGCCAGCCGGGCGGCAACGGTGCCGTAGCGGTTGCCGGCGGTCTGCAAGGTGTGCACGACGGCCGGCCGGTGCTCGCGGAGGTAGCGGGCCAGGCGAAAGACGAAGAACGGGTCACCGCCCTTCCGCTTGGGCAGCAGGGTCACCGGCGTGCCGGTGGCCTCGATCTCCGTGCGGTAGTCGCTGCCGAAACCGGTGAAGGCCACCAACCGGGGCTCGAAGCGGTCCCGGTCGAGCCCGAGCAGCAGCTCCTTCATCTGGCGCTGGGTCCCGCCGGTTTCCAGGTGCGGCAGGACATAGACGATTCCCGATCTGCGCTTGCTCATGCGGCGGATCGCTCCACGGGTGAGGCCTGGGATGGAATGGCCACGCTCTCGAACGGTGTCGGATGTTAGCAACTCGCCCCGAGGGAGTCAATGCGCAGGCCCTTCATGGCCACACGCACCCCTGTGCTAAAATGTCCAGTATCGTGATGAAGAAAATGCGCATCGGATGATGTTTTTCAGCTGGAGGGCACCGTGGGAAACGACAGAAGAGATTTCTTGAGGACCGTGGCTGGAGCGGGCATGCTCGGTGTAGTGGGCAGTTCGCCGCTCAAGGGCATGACGGCTGCGGCGGATGAGAAAGCGGCACCGACCGCAGCGGGGGAATGGCCCGACCTGGTCACCGTGCGCAACGGCTCGCCCGTGCGCCTGGTGCGCACTGCCCTGGAAAAGATGGGCGGCATGGGCCGCTTTGTTTCCAGGGGGGACCGGGTGGTGCTCAAGCCGAACATCGGCTGGGACCGCATTCCGGAACAGGCGGCGAACACCAATCCCCAGGTGGTGGGGCAGCTGATCCGCTACTGCCTCGAAGCCGGCGCCGCGTCGGTGACCGTGCTTGACAATACCTGCAACGACCAGCGGCGCTGCTACGCCCGCAGCGGCATCGAGGCCGCCTGCCGCGAGCGGGGGGCGGAGCTGAGGCCCCTGGTGCCTCGGGACTACGTGGAAGTGGATATGAAGGGCGATGTGATCGGCCGCTGGCTGGTGGCCCGGCCCGTGCTCGAAGCCGACTGCCTGATCAATGTCCCGGTGGCCAAGCACCACTCCCTGACCCGGGTCTCCCTGGGCATGAAGAACTGGTTCGGCGCCGTGGGCGGCCGTCGGCAGCACCTGCACCAGAACATTGCCGCCACGATCACCGACATGGCGGCCTATTTCCAGCCGCGACTGGTGGTGGTGGATGCCGTGAGGATCCTCCTGCGCAACGGCCCGCAGGGCGGAAATGTCAAGGATGTGGATCAGATCAACACGCTCATCGCCAGCACCGACCAGGTGGCCGCCGACGCCGCCGCGGCGCAGCTTTTCGGTCACGAACCGGCCAAACTGGAGTTCATCGCCAGGGCCCACCAGCGGGGCCTGGGCCGCATGACCCCGGAGGGGGCGCGGTGGGAGTCGGTGACACTCTAGACTCTTCTCTCACAGGACTCCGCCTTCGCAGCAGATGGACTGTGAGAAATGGGGGCGAGCGTGTCGTCAGAACAGGCCGGCCACCAGCCAGAAGGGCCAGAAGAGTGCGCTGATGTAGATGCGGGGGTTGACCAGGGCGTCGAGGAAATCCGTGTGCCCCGGCACGGGGATGATCCATTCCGGGTGCAGGGTGAAGGTGAGCAGGAAGCCGGCCGAGATGTAGAGCAGCACCAGGGAGAACCAGAGCCGCCGCCGGCGTTCCCCTGACGTCTGCTGCATTCCTGCTTCAGCACGACCGGCCATCTGTCCCTCCTGCCGCTGGTACCCGAAATCGAACCAATGATGCTGCGGAGGCGTTTATGATAGATGAATCGGCACTGCCCATCAAGGCAGGATCGAAGAAGAGTGGCGCCGGCAGGACGGCTGAACCGGGGAGATGATCAGCAGCATGCACCGCATTCCGCATCGCGTCCAGGGTCTTCTGCTCACCGTTTCGCTGTTCCTGGCCCTTTTCCCGGCCACTGTTCCTTGTGCGCCGGCCATGGATTCGTCGCGGGTGATCATCCGGCGGCCGCTCCACGGCCAGTTCCTCGAGGAGCAAAGCCGCATCGAGGCCGAGGTCAGGCCATCCAGCGGCGCCACTGTGGTGAGGGTGGAGTTCTTCGCCGACGGCGAGTTGATCGGCGTGGACGACGTCCCCCCCTACGCCCTTGACTGGTCGCCGGGCGAGCGAATGCTCCATGAGACGGTCATCGAGGTCCAGGCCCTGGACAGCCGTGGCGAGTGGGCCGACGCCAGCATCCGCAGCCGGCCGCTCAAGATCGATTACGCCTCCGAGGTCCGGCTGGTGGAGGTCTATGCCACGGTCACTGACCGCAAGGGCCGCTTCGTCGACGGGCTCACCGCCGAGGACGTGCTGGTCACCGAGCGCGGTGTTCAACAGACCATTGCCCACTTCAGCGCCGAGGACAAGCCGCTCAAGCTGGCCATGCTGCTCGATTGCAGCCAGAGCATGGCCCGCCGTGACCAGGCCCGGGAAAAGATCGACCTGGCGCGAACCGCGGCCTCCCGTTTCGCCGAAACGGTGAGTGAAGAGGACCGTTTCACCGTGCTCGGGTTCCACGAGTCGGTCAACCGTGCCTGCCCATTCACCAACATAGCGGAGGAGTTGCAGCGGGCCATCACCGGCCTGGAGATCGGGCGGGGTACCGCCCTCTACGATGCCCTGTACGAGGCGGTGGACCTGCTGGGCAGTGATCCCGGTCGAAAGGCGATCCTCTTGCTCAGCGACGGACGGGACGAGAGTTTCGACGGACTGTCCCCGGGGAGCCTCCACACCTTCCACCAGGCGCTGGAGCACGCGCTGCGCTCCGACGTGGCGGTGTTCGTTATCGGCCTGGGCCGTGAGATCAAGCATCGCAGCATCATCGATGGTACCAGCCTCGAGGATCAGCTGTCACTGCTCGCCCGCCGCACCGGGGGCAACGCCTACTACCCGCGAAAAGCCCGCCAGTTGTCAGGGTTTTACGACCGGGTGGCCGATGAGCTGAAGCACCAGTACTCGATCTACTACTCGTCGACGAACCAGCGACGAGACGGCGCCTGGCGCCGTATCGACGTCAGTGTTCCGCGCCGGAACGTCACGGTGAAGGCCCGGGAAGGGTACTATGCCCTGAGGTGAGGATCGATCAGCGTTTCGCCGGGCCCGGGTACCGGCGGACCGGTCCACTCGCTGGTGCCGGTGCTGCCTTCCGGCCCGTCGGGCCGGGACCCGTTGCCATTGTCCCCCGCCCCGTTGAGGCTCACCGAGACCAGTTTGCTGATCCCCGGTTCCTCCATGGTCACGCCGTAGAGCAGGTCGGCGCTCTCCATGGTCACCTTGTTGTGGGTGATGAGGATGAACTGGGTCTCCCGGGACATGTCCTTCATCATGTTGAGGAAGCGGTCGACGTTGGCGTCATCAAGGGCAGCGTCCACCTCGTCGAGGATGCAGAAAGGCGTGGGACGATACTTGAGCACCGAGAAGAGAAAGGCGATGGCCGTGAGCGCTTTCTCGCCCCCCGAGAGCTGCATCACGTTCTGATTCTTTTTGCCGGGTGGACGGGCGGTGATATCGATGTCGGACTCCAGCGGGTCGGCCCCCTCGGGCAGAGAGATGGTGGCCGTGCCGCCCCCGAAGAAGTCGCTGAACGTTGTTTCGAAGCTCTTGTTGATCTGCTCCAGGGCATCGAGGAATCTCTGGCGCGATGTGACGTTGATCCGCTTGATCGTCTTCTCCAGCGAGGTGATCGATTCCTCGATATCGGTCTTCTGCTCGCTGACGAAGCGGAAGCGGGTCTCCACCGATTCGCATTCCTCGATGGCCCTCATATTCACCGTGCCCATCCGCTGCAGCCGCTGCTGCAGCGACTCGGCCTCGGTTTTCGCTTTCTCCAGCGGGTCGCCGTCGGCCTCGGACTCGATCTTGTCCAACTGCCAGGGCGGGATCGGCTCCAGCGGCTTGCCGAAGGTCTCCCGGTGCTCGATCTCGAAGAAGCCGATCTCGGAGGTGATGCGGGTCAGCTGGATGTCGTAGCCTTCTTTCTTCTCGCGGACCGCGTCGACTTCACGACGGATGTTCTTCACTTCGGCACCCATGGCCGAGGCGTCGCGGGCCAGTTCCTCACTCTGCCGTTCGGCCTCGCCCACCTGCTTGCGCAGGGCATCGAGGGTCTCCAGTCGGGATGCCCGTGCCTCGCCGGCCTCGCTGATCTCTCGCCGCAGCGATTCCTGTTTCTCCAGCTCGGCCGTTCGTGCCGCCTGGGTCCGTTTGCTGCGCAGGGCCAGGTCCTCGACAGCGTCCTCCAGACTTTTCCTGGTGCGCCTTGACCCTTCCAGCTTTTCGCGGCAGGCGGCCAGCGCGGTGCGCGTCTGTTCCAGCTCGGCGCGCACGGCCTCTTGTTGGCTGCGCAGTTCGGCCTCGCGGCGATGGATCTCCTCGCCCTCTTCGTTGAGCCGGTCGAGGTTGGCCACCAGCTCGGCGGAGCGCTGTTTGAGCCGCGTCTCCTCCTCGTCGAACCCCTGGAGGTCTGCAGCAAGTTTCTCTGCTGCCTCGGCCAGCCCGCCATGCTGCCGCCGGTTGTCGGCCAACGAGGCGGTCAGCCGTTCGCCCTCGTGCCGCGTCTTGAAAAGCTCGCCGTCGAAGGCTTTTCGTTCCTGCTGCACCCGTTCAAGGTCAGCGGCCAGACGGGCTGCCTCGGCTTCGGTGGTGGAAAGCTCGGCGGCCAGGCGGGTTTCTTCCTCCATGGCCCTGGCGCGCTCGTCGGCCAGTTCCCGGGCCCGGCGGCGCAGGGCCAGGGGCCCGTCGCCGGCTTCGTCGCTGCGGGCGTCGCCGTTGCGCACGCCCCAGCAGGTCATCGCCCCGCCGGGGGAGAGGCAGTCTCCGTCGGGCGTGAGCCAGGTGCCGCCGGCCACCGTGCTCGCGGCAGCCAGGCCCTCGTCCAGCGAGTCGACGAGATAAACCCCGTCCAGCAGCGGGGCCACCGCCCGGCGGCAGAAATCGGGAACCGAGATGCGTTGGGCCAGCGGTCGGTGCCCGGGGGCCGCGGCTTGCTCGGCCGCCCCGTTACCGTTCAGGGGCAGCAGGGTGCAGGGGCCTGAAAGACCGGCGGAACCCATCCACTCACGGACCTGCCGCACCGTGTCGGTATCCTCCACGAGCAGCCACTCGAGCTTCTTGCCGAGGAACCGTTCCACCGCCCGCTCGTCGCTTTTCTCCACCTTGATGAAGTCGGCCAGGGGCCCGCGGATTTTCCCCGACAGTTCGGCGGGGATGCCGGTGAGCAGCTGCTTGACGCTGGACGAGAAGCCCAGCCGTTCTTCCACCATGCGCTCCACCGCACCCAGCTGTTCGTCGAGGGAGGCCCGCTGTCCGTGCACCGCCTGAAGCCGTTCGGTCAGATCGGCGCGGCGCCGGCCGGTGGTTTCGCAGAGCGCAGCCAACCGCTGCTGCTCCGCGGTGCGGCTGCCGATGGCCTGCACCAGTTCGGCGGTGGCGCGGCCGTTCTCCTCCTGTTGCCGGACCAGCGGGCCGTGCGCTTCGTCCAGCTCGGCCATCCGCCGGGTCAGGCGTTCCCGTTCGGAGGAGATCGAACCCCGATCGCGTTCCAGGCCGCGCAACTGGTTCTTGCTCTCCAGCAACTGGTCCATCGCCGCCATGCGCCGGGAGGCGTGATCGTTGCGCTGCCCGGTGATCTGTTCCACCGTTTCGAGGGCCGCGGCGTGGGCCTCCTGCCGCGTGGCGGATTCACCGGTGAGGGTTTCGAGCTCGCGCTCCAGTTCGGCGGCGAGCACGTCGGCATTCTCGATCCGGCGCAGGGTGTCGGCCCGGGCCTCTTCCAGGCGGGTGGCCTCCTCCTCGAGTTCTTTCTGGCGCTGGCCCGATGCGCCAAGCGACTCCTGCATCGCTGCCGCACCCGCTTCGAGCCGCTCGATTTTCATCTCCTCGGCGTGGGCCCGTTCGCGCTCGCCGAGCAGCCTGGCCTGCTTCTCCTCCAGCGTGGCGCGGCTCTCCTCGAGTTTCGTCTCGCGGCGGGCCAGGGCGCCGGACACCGAGGCCAACTCGCGCTCGGACTCTTCCCGTTCGCGAAGCAATCGGTCACGGTCGCGGACATGGCGGGCGTGGTCGATGCCCAGGGCCAGCGTCTTCGCCGTGTTGTACTGTTCGACGATGCCCCCGTAGCGACGGGCGATGCCGGCCTGCCGCTTCAGCGAGCGCAATTGGCGTTCCAGCTCGTTGGCCAGGGTGCCCACGGTGACCAGGTTGGTCTTTGCCGCTGCCAGCCGGTTCTCGGCCAGCCGGCGCTTGATCTTGTACTGCGAGACACCGGCGGCGTTCTCGATCAGCGAACGTCGCTCCTGGCTCTTGTTGCTCAGGATCTGATGCACACGCCCCTGCTCGATCACCGCCGTGTCGGCGTTGCCCAATCCGCGGCCGAGCAGGGCGTCACGGATGTCCTTCAGCCGCACCCGCTGATTGTTCAGCAGATATTCGCTTTCACCGGAGCGGAAGAGCCGCCTGGTGATGGCGATCTCCCGGTTGCCGTTCTGTCCTTCCGGTCCGTCGGAGGGGGTGAGGACCAGGGTCACGTGGGCCATGCCCAGCGGCTGCTGGGTCTGTGTGCCGTTGAAGATCACGTCTTCCATGGTCTTGCTGCGGAGGGATTTGGCGCTCTGCTCGCCCAGCACCCAACTCACCGCGTCGCTGATGTTGCTCTTTCCGCAGCCGTTGGGGCCCACGACAGCGGTAATATTGCTGGGAAAGGTCAGTTCTGATTTGGAGAAGAAGGACTTGAAGCCGTTGATCTCCATTTTTTCGAGCTTGTAAGGCATGAAACGCTGTACTCCCCCCGGTGGCGGATTCGGATGCTATGAGACAGATTTTATATGGCGTTATCCTAACACGCCACACGGGCCCCTGTAAAGATGAATACACAATTTATGGTGTACCGGGACGCCGTCGACCCCAACATATGGTATGGACGGAAGTCGAGTGGAATCCATCAGTTCCACGCAGGGGGATCCGCCGCGGCCTTGTCCCGTGCCGGGATTCGGCCCCCGGGGCTGACGTCGGCCGGACGGCCGGGAGCCGGGAACGCTGGTCGGCAGGCCGCCAGGCGGCAGCGGGGCCTGGCCCTGAACGCTGATACCAACGCTGTCGGGTTGACTTTCCACGGCCATATGTGGCAGATTTATCCGCGTTTTGCGGCCTTGAACACCTGTCGAGAGCCGGCGTAGCTCAGTGGTAGAGCAACTGATTCGTAATCAGTAGGTCGTAGGTTCAACTCCTATCGCCGGCTCCATCTCCGTCCAACAGGTACTGTCAGCCACCATGACCTATCGCCCGCGGACATTTTCCCTCTCGCTGATCCTCTTCGGCATCGCCGGTCTGCTCGCCGGTGCCCTGGAGACCTGGATCACGGTGAAGTGGTATCCGCTGATCCCCTTCCGTGGCGCGGCGGATCGTGCCGGATACCTCGTTTTCTTCTTTTTCCTCAGCGGGCTGGCCGGGCTGCTCTACGGACTGGTGGCCGCGGTGATGCCCGCCGGCTGTGGCCTGGTTCTGAGGCGCAGCCGCCCGGATGAGCCGCCCCGCCGCCTGGCGCTGCGCGCGGTGCGCTCCGCCTTTGACTGGGGCATGGTGCTCATCGCCGCCGGCGGGATGTTCACCTACCACCGGCTGCTGGTGCACCTGGACAAGAATCCCTTCGAGAAGAACAACCTGCGCTACCTGGCGATCTGGCTCGGGCTGCTCGTCGTTGTCTGGCTGGTGACCAGGCTGCTCCTGGGGCTCTTCCCCTGGCAGCGGGTGAGACCGGTGCATGCCCTGGGGATGACCGTGTTCGTCCTCCTCGGGCTGGGGCTCGGTTTCATTCTGCGCGGCGAGCCGTTCGCCACCGGGGTGGCGCCCACGGCGGCCGGGGTGACCGGGAGCGGGGATGAGCTGACCTCCCGGAAGGTGGATGGCCGTCCGAACCTGCTCTTCATCAGCATCGACACGCTGCGGGCCGACCACCTGGGTGCCTACGGCTACCAGCGGCATACCAGTCCCTACATGGACCGCTTCGCCCGGGAATCGGTTCTCTTCCAGCTTCCGGTGGCGCAGAAGACGATGACCGCCCCGAGTTTCGCCACGATGATGACCGGGCTCTACCCGCGGACCCACGGGCTGAGCCGCAACCACGGCGTGCTCTCCGACGAATCCCACACCCTGGCCGAACGGCTGCGGGAGCAGGGCTACCGCACGGCGGCCTTCGTATCCAACCCGGCCTGTTCCGATGTCTTCAACTTCGACCAGGGTTTCGATTTCTTCGACCTGACCTTTTACGACGAGGACGTGGAGTCGAAGGGGCTGAACGAGAAGTTCATCCCCTATGCCGAATCCCTGGGCAGCGAACCCTTCCTGCTCTGGCTGCACTACACCGACCCGCACGCGCTCTACCAGGTGACGGAGCCGGAGCAGTCGCTGTTCATCGACGATCCCCACTATGGCCGTTACCGTGACCTCAAAGTGGTCATCGGCCAGCGGGCCCGGCCCTACGTGCTGCCCGCCGAGGCGGCGATGGACGGCAACACCGACCTCGACTGGTACATCTCCCAGTACGATGCCGAGATCCGTTACGTCGACCACCACCTGCAGTACGCCATGGCCGCCCTGGAGCGCATGGGGCTGCTGGAGAACACCCTGGTCGTGCTGCTCTCCGATCATGGGGAGAGCATGGTGGAGCACGACTACTACATGTCCCACGGGCACAACACGTACAACACGCAGGCGGTAGTGCCGCTGATGATCCGCCACGCTTCGCTGCCCGCCGGCACGGTGGTGCCCGGCAAGGTGGAACTGGTGGACCTGCTGCCCACCCTGCTCGATCTGCTCGGCGTGCCCCGGGATGGCGAGGACATGGAGGGTCGAAGCCTGGTGCCGCTGATGCTCGGTGACCGGGCATCGCGGGATGATGGCGAGACCTACACCTGGATCGAAGGCAAGTACGACTACCAGTACAGCCACCTCGCCGTCTGGGGCGACCGCTGGAAGCTCGTGGCCTCCCCGTTGAAGATGGCCTACCCGCTGAACCGCATGGTCGGCCTGCAGGTGCGCTCCTGGCTCGGTTCGCCGGTGACCAACAGCTACCGGACCAAGATCCTGCGCTACGAACTCTATGACATGCAGGCCGATCCCGGCGAAACGGACGACCTGGCCGGCACGGGGCTCGAAGCTGAACAGGAGGAGCGCGAGCGGCTTTTCCAGTGGCTTGACGAGCACCCCGTGCGGCTTCCCCAGCGCTTCCTGACCAAGGAAGAACTGCAGCCCGACGTGGTGGACCAGCTGCGGGCACTGGGCTACATCGGTTCCTGATCCCGCCTCCCCCTGCCCTGAAACCGATCAAGATTGACAGTCATTGCCTCGTTGCCTAAAATGTTTCGGAATCAGGTTTGACGCCATTCATCATTGAGTTGCCGCGGGGGGCGCCGGCGCGACGGCGCCCCGGGAGGGACTGGCCGTGACCGACGGTTCATCATTCGGTGGGGATCTGCGCAGGGAGAGGGAACTGCGTGAAGTGTCGCTGCAGGAGATTTCCGAAGCGACCAAGATCAGCATGAAGTTCCTTCATGCCATCGAGGAAAACCAGTTCGACCTGCTCCCCGGCGGGGTGTTCAATGTGGGGTTTATCAGGGCATACGCCAAGTACCTCGGTATCGATGACGACCAGACGGTGACCCACTACCTGCAGACCGTCGAGCAGCTCAAGGCGGAGGGCGGCGAAGCGGATCAGCCCGATCTCGCGGCGGCGCTGGGTGCCGCGGAATCGCAGGGGACGGGCCGTCGGCCCCACACGCCCTGGATCATCGCCGCTGTTGCCGTCGTGGTGGTGGCTGCCGCGGCGGCCTCGTGGTATTTCTTCTTCCGCTGACCATCTCCGGCGGCCGGCTCCGCCGACCATCAACGGACACCTGTAAACGATGGATATCCTCAAGGCGATTCGCGCCGGTAATGCGCCCCGGGAGGTTCGCACGTCAGCGGCCAAGGGGCTGCTGCCGCTCGATCCGGCGGGGCAGGTGGAAGTTTTGCACCTGCTCTCCGCCGACGAAATCGACGAGGTGCGCGATGCGGCGGCTTCCACGATCAGCGGCATACCGGACACGATCCTCGAAGCGGCCCTGCACGACGACCGCTGGCCGCCGGAGCTGCTGCATTTCTACGCCGAGGCCTGCGCCGGCCGGCCCGGGCCCCTGGAGGCCGTGATCCTCAACCCCGCGACCCCCGACCGGACGATCACCATGCTCGCCGGCTCCGTGACCGCCGAGCTGATGGAGCTGATCGTGATCAACCAGGTGCGCATCCTGCGCTCCCCCGGCATTCTCGAGGCCCTGCTGGGAAACCCGGCGGTCAACGCCCACATCCGGGGCCGGGTCAAGGAACTGAAGTTCGACTTCTTCGAGGACAAAGATGCGGTCAGGGCTGAAGCCCCTCCGGCGGTCGAGGTCCCCGTGGCGATACCCGACCTGCCGCCGGTGGAGGAGCCGCTCCCGGCTGAGGATCCATCGGAAGACGTGGCGGAACTGGACGGCGAGGAGGGGCCGGAGCGCAAGGAAACCCTGCAGCAGAAACTGGCCGGCCTGGACATCACCGGAAAGATCCGGCTGGCCAAGATGGGGTCCCGGGAGGAGCGGATGCAGCTGGTGAAGAGCCCCAACCGCCTGATCTGCACCGCTGCCGTGCGCAGCCCCAAGATGACCGATGCCGAGATCGATTCCATCGTGCAGCTGCGCAACATCCACGAGGACGTGCTGCGCTACGTGGCCAACAAAAAGGAGTGGGTCCGTCGCTACGGGCTGGTGAAGAGCATGGTCCAGAACCCGCGGACCCCCATTTCGATCTCGATGAAGTTTCTGAACCGGCTGACGCCGATGGACCTCAGAATCCTCGGCCGCAACCGCGATATCCCCGAGGTGGTGCGCAAGCGGGGCCGCCAACTGCTGGCGAAAAAGATGTCGAAGGGATAAGATAGGATCGGGTAGACGAATCATCGACCAAGGAGAAAACGGCTTGAGCAGTGTGGACGCATCCGGCCTGACCCATGCGGGCATGGTCCGGGAACAGAACGAGGACCGCATCCATCTCAACCACGAGGACCGGCTTTACCTCGTGGCCGACGGGATGGGCGGGCATGCTGCCGGTGAGGTGGCTTCCGACATCGCCGTCACGGCCGTCAACGATTTCATCATCCACACGCGCCGGGATCGCGAACTGACCTGGCCCTACGCGTACGATGAGAGCCTCTCCTACGACGGCAACCGCCTGCAGACGGCCATCCGCCTGGCCAACAGCCGCATCCGCGAGGCCGTGGAGGAGAAGAGCGAATACGAGGGGATGGGTTCCACCCTGGTCTCCCTGCTGGTTACCGAGGAGCGCACCACCATCGGTTCCGTCGGCGACAGCCGTGTCTACCGCCTGCGCCGCGGCGAGCTGAAACTGCTGACCAACGATCACTCCTGGGTCAACGAGCAACTGCAGGAGGGCATGATCACCGAAGAGCAGGCCCGCAGCCACCCCTTCCGCAACGTGGTGACCCGGGCGCTGGGCAGCGACAGCGCCGTGGAGGTGGACGTGCGCAGCGGCACCATCGAGCAGGGCGACTGCTTCCTGCTCTGCTCCGACGGCCTCAGCGGCATGGTCGATGAAGACGAGATCACCGGCCTGCTTGCCGCGGCCGCCGATCTCGGCGCCGAGAAGACCTGTGCGGCTCTTGTGGATGCGGCCAACAGCGCCGGCGGGAAAGACAATATCTCCGTGATCATTGCCTTGTTCTCATAGAAGCAGTTTCGTAATCTCGGCTGAGGTTATGATACCGCTTCCAGATCCGGCAGCAGCGTTGATGGCCACTTTGGCCTCGTCACCCGTCGCCGGCGTATGCTCCCCGCCCTCATCGGCCATCGCCGTGCTGCCGAACCACCGTTGAGCGTTTCCCGTTTGGTGGTCCGCAAGCCGGGAATTTTCAATTTTTCCGGATCGATGTGAGATTACCCGCCGAAGGGTTCAAGGGCCGCGGCCAGCTCGGCCGCGCTCTGGTGGCGTTCTGCCGGTTTCTTGGCCAGGGCTTTGCGCACCACGTCGCCGAGGCCCGGGGGCAGGCCCGGCGGCAGTGCGGCCGGCGCCTGGCCGACGATGCTGCGCAGCACGGCGCTGACACTCTTTCCGGGGAAGGGCCTGCTGCCGCTCAGCAGTTCGTGCAGCAGCACGCCCACGGAGAAGAGGTCGCTGCGGTGGTCCCCGGTTTCACCCTGCACCCGCTCGGGGGCGATGTAGTCCACGGTGCCCACCAGGTGGCCGGCGGCAGTGAGTTCTGATTCCTCGGTGCGCGCGATACCGAAGTCGAGCAGTTTCACCATTCCCGCATCGGTGAGGAAAATGTTGTGCGGCTTGATGTCCCGGTGGACCACGCCGCGGCGGTGGGCTGCCTCCAGGCCGCGGCAGACCTGGATGATCCAGCCGGCGCAGTCGGCGGGGGGGAGGGGGCCGGTGTGTACCAGCAGCTGGGAGAAATCTCGCCCGGTGAGCAGTTCCATGACCAGGAAAGGCCGTCTGTCGTGGGTGCCGAAATCGAGGATCACCACCACGTTGGGATGGCGCAACTGTCCCACCGTTCGGACCTCGCGGAGAAACCGTTCCCGGTGCACCGGGGAACTGCAGGAGAGGGGATTCATCAGCTTCACCGCCACGTCGCGGTCAAGCTCCCTGTCGCGGGCGTGGTAGACCTGGCCCATGGCGCCGCTGGCCATCAGCGACCGCACGTGGTAGCGGCCGATGCGCCGGAGTTGATCATCTCCGTCGAAGACCGTCATGGAGCCGGGGCTCCCCCGGTGCTGAACAGACCGGTCACGGCGATCCAGGCCGCCGGCCCTTCGTGGTCCACCAGGGTCGCTTCGGGTTGCTTGACCACATCGGCATAGAGCCGGTCCGCCCGGTCGGTTCGACCGGTCTCCGCGGCGCAGCGCGCCAGGTAATAGGACACCGTGCCCCGGGAAATTCCTGCCGTTCTCGTGGTGGCCGCCTGCTCCAGGATCGCCGCGGCCCGGTCGGGCTGGCCGAAGTGCAGCAGGCAGACGGCGATATTCAGGCGGGTTTCCAGGTCCTCGTCACTTCCGGGCGCCGCCGTGTCCAGTTTCGAGGCCAACGATTCCAGCATGCGGTTGTAGAGGAACGCGCCGGACACGGGCGGCAGCAGGATCGGCGTGCGGCCCACCTGGAGCGTCACCGGGACCCCCCGGCCGTCACGGTTCAGCTGGATCTCCAGCGTGCCGCCGGTGCCGGCGGCTTCCACGGCCGCGCGCAGCATGGCGGCACCGGTCATGCGTCGACCGTCCACCGCAGCCACAACGTCGCCCAGGTGGACACCGGCGCCCGCCGCCGGCGAATCGGCGGTGACGCCGATCACCGGGTAGCCAGTGGCCAGGGGCACGTCGGCCACCAGCAGGCCGGTCCAGGGCCGGCCGAGCACCGGCTCGGCATCGAGCAGGGAGGCCAGTCGGGGAAGTGCCCGGTCGAGCCCGCCATGGTTCACCGGCACGATTTCAGGTGCCGGGTGCCGGGTGCTGTAAAGCCGCAGCTCCCGGTGTTCGCCGTCGCGCACCACGAGAAGCAGCAGGTTGCACTCCAGCCGGCGTCCGAGGCTGGCCAGCAGGTCCACCGGCAGTTCCGCCGGAGGGGACTGTGCCGGGTTGAGCCCGAAGCGCTGAAACGTCTTGTCCACGTCGCTTTCGGCAGGGTAGCTGAGGTTCAGGCCGGCCACACCGGCCAGCCCGCGCCGCACCCGTTCCAGGTCCTCGCCGCCACCCCCGAAGCCCAGCCGGGGGAAGACGCCGGCAAAGGCCAGCGTGGGCCGCAACACGGTGGTCAGCTCCAGGCGATCGCCGTTGTTTACCGTCACCGTGGTGCTGAACCGGCCGCCCTTGTGGGAAGCCTCGATCCGATGTTCCCCGGAGCAGATGTGCTCCAGCAGCTGGTCCCCGGTGCCCACCACCGTGCCGTCGAGGGAAATCGTGCTCTCCGGCGGCACGGCCCTGACGACGATGGTCCCCTCGCTCGGTTCCAGCCGGCGCACGCTGTCCACGTAGTCGATGGGCTGGCTGAAGTTGAGTTCCCGGGTCAGCGGTAAGCGGCATTCCTTGCGGAATTCCACGCGGTGCGTGCCGGGGGCGATGTCGGGCACGAGCAGGAAGTCCGATACGTCGAGCGGATTGACCCGGGCTTCGCGGGCTGCCTGACGTGCTTCGGCGCTGGGGCGATTGCCGGTGACACCGACGAGCTCCCCGTCGATGTAGACCGAGACACCGGCCGGCACGGTGATGAACTTGCAAGTGGCCATGGTGCGCAGCAATTCCACCGGCCCCAGCTCCAGCGTCTGGCCGGCCGCCAGATCGACCACCTGGACCCAGGGATCGTATCCCGGCCGCCGCACCTCGATGCGGTGACTGCCGGCAAAGAGGTAGATCGCTTCGCCGTCGGTGGCGCCGTGTTCCTTGCCGTCGATGATCAGCGGCGATGACGGCGGCATGGCGCTCACCGTCACCGACCCGATCAGCTCGCCGCGGACCGTCTCGAAGAGTCGGATGAGCTTCGGTGACACCTGGTCGGCGTCGAGCGGTCTGCCGGGATCGAGGGAGATGAGGCTGCGCAGGTCGTAACCGGCCTCGTCGGTCCGCCCCTGGTTGAACAGGGCGCGGGCCCGGTGTTCGTAGCAGGTGATCAGCAATGCCCGTTCGGCCCCGCTCAGCGCTTCGGCCGGCGTGCTGCGCCTGATCGTCTCGATGATCTCGCTGAAGCCGGGAATCGACTCCTCCTGCCGGCTGGAGTGGAACAGGGCCAGGGAGGCCTGGAGCAGCCGTTCGCTGTCGGCCAGGTCGTAGCCCGGCAGGTCGCGGCCGGTGACCTGGGCGGTCAGCGGCGGCGCGAGCAGCGGGGAGAGCAGGAGCAGGATGAGGAGCAGTGCCCTGGCGGGGGCCTTCTGTTGATGTGCGGTGGTGGTACCCATGATGGTCCTGTGGATCTCCTTGAGCATGCCGTCTCGTTCAGTTGAGCCGGTGGATCGTTCTGGCGCCCGCGTCGAGCAGGTAGAGCGACCCGTCGGGCCCCACGGTGAGCGATACGATCTTCTTCACTTCCACACCCAGCGAAGCACTGTCCAGGGGGATGGTGAACAGCGGTTCGAAGGTCCGGGAGAAGACCTCGATCCGTTTCCCCTTGACGTCGAGCACGAAGAGATTGCCGGCGGCGTCCACGGCCAGGTCCAGCGGCTCATCGAAGGTGTCGAGCTTGCGGCCGCCCAGTCGCTCGATTTCGCGGCCCTGGCGGTCGAAGACCACCACGGCCTTTTCCCTGGCCGAGATGAGGAAGATGCGGTTCTCGCGGTCCACGGCAACGGCCACGGGGGCGGGCACGCTCTGCAGCGCCGGCATGCGGAACATGTCCACCGATGAGCCGGCGGCCGACGGGGGGCGGAAGATGTCCACGCGATCGCGGTCGCCGTCGATGGTGAGGAATATGCCCGAGCCGGTGATCACGGCGCTGCTCAGTTCCTCGAGCGGCCTGAGGGCGCTGTCCGTCTCTTCGTCCCCGTCCTTCCGCTCGTCTTCGTCAGCTTCGTCGTCCTCGTCATCGCGGTCCGGCCGCCGGGCGGGTTCCGCCGTTGCGATGCCCTGCCAGGGCCCGCGGAGCCACCCCCTGACCTCGCCGGTCACGCCGCGGTCCTTGAGGCTCTTCGGCGCGAAGAACGTGATGCGGCCACCCTCCAGCGACACCACCCGCTTTCCGGCCGCCACCAGCACCTCGCCGCCTGGGCCGACGCTGATGCGTTCAGCTTTTTCCAGCGGGATCGATTCGGTCAGCCGCCCCGCTCCGTCGAAAATGTAGACCGTGTCGCGGCCCCGGTCCGAGACCACCAGGCGTCCATCGGAGAGCATGCGCAGGCAGCGCGGGTTCTTCCACTTCTCCGGGGGCGTGATGGTGAACGAGGGGTCGGGGAGAAAAAGGGCCGTGGCATCCTCGCGGGAACGGATTTCCATACGGTAGAGCAGGGCCAGCGCCTCCAGGGCCCGGGGGGCCTCGGACGATTCGGGGTGCTGGTCGCGGATGCGCTGCAGCCGTTTCATCGCCTCCAGCGGGTAGCCGGTCTCCATCAGCAGCAGGGCCGCCTCCCACTCGGCGCGGGCCGCTTCCGGGCAGTCGCCGTGGATCAGACGCAGGTCGAGCAGCCTGGAGAGCGCCGCCTTGGGCTCGCCCATCTGCTTCAGGGCCAGCGCGGAATGGACCAGCGCCCGGCAGACCGCCGGGCTTTCGGGGTAGAAGCGGACCACGCGATCAAAGGCCGCTGAAGCCTCGGCCAGCCGTTCACGGGTGCCGCCGGCCTCGAGCAGGATCATGCCCTTGCGCAGGTAGGCTTCGGGGGCCGAGGGGCTGTCCGCATAGCGCAGGATCACCGTGTTGTAATACTTGAGGGCTGTTGCCGGATCACCCGCCGTTTCCTGGTGGTGGACGCCGATCTGCAGCAGGGCGTCGTCGGCGAACGGGGAGCGGGGGTAGGACTCGATGATCACATTGAGATCGGCCAGGCCCTGCTGGTGGCGGCCCGACCGCATGAAGTCCATTCCGCTCTCGAAGTAGGCCTGAGCAAGGTCCCGACTGCCGGTCTGCGCGGCGGTGTCGGGGCTCAGGGGCGGGAGCAACAGGGCCGCCGCTGCGAAGAGCAGGGGCGCCAGGCGCCACGAACAATTCATCCCGGGACCTCTCCTCCTGGTTGCCCGGACCGGGGCCGGGTCAGGGTTAAGCACACGTTCCGCAAGGGGGAATTGTACAGGGGGGCCGCGGGCGGCGCAACCGGCCTCAGTCCCGGGACATGAAGACTTTCACCGTCTCCCCGGGGGCGACCCGGAACCGTTTTTCCCGGGTGGCCCCGTCGGCGGGCCAGGTGAAGCGGGCCCGGTGGGTGCCGGCGGCCAGGGGCAGCCCGATGATCGGCACGAAATCGACATAGGCCCCGTCGATGTGGATCTTGCAGTTGCCGGGTATGGCGGTGATATCGGCACGGCCGGGCGATGCGATGCGATGCTCGATGCTGCCGCCCTCGGGGATTTCGAAGGTGCGTTTCTCGTAGTGGTAGTACTGGCGATTGCGAATGGTCACCGTGCGCCGGCCGGAGGCGAGGGATGCCCTGTACCTGCCGGAGCCGTCCTGGCGCACGTGCAGGGCCGTGCGGCCAAGGCTGGCGGTGACCGGGAAGGGACTGCGGATGACCAGCGTGCCCGGCCCCCTGATGCGGGGAAGGGTGACGTCCAGGGGCGTACCGGCCGGCGGCAGGTCCGCAGCGGCGATGGCCTGGTCCTCGTGGCCCTGCAGGGCGAGCCGGATCACTTTTACCGTGCCGCGGTCGAGGCGGAGTTTCAACGGCGTACGGCCCTCGATGATCTGGCCGTCCACGGTCACCGTTGCGCCCGCCGGCGTGCTGCGCACGTCGAGCTCTTCGAGATCGGGCTGCAGGGTCAGCGCGATCTCGGCCGGGGGAGATTCGCCGATGGCGAACGGCACGTGACCGGGGAGGTAGCCTTCGCTGGTCAGGGTGACCAGGTTTCTGGCCCCCCGGGCGAAGGGCAGGGTCAACTCGGCCGGTGTGACCCGGCCGGTGTCCCTGAGGCCGAAGCGGATCGCCGCGCCGGCGGGCTCGCTGGTCAGCCGCACGCGGTGGGGGACAGGTCGAAGCTCGGGGTCATCGAGCCAGTCGGCGAGCAGGGCCGCGATACCGCTGCCGTCATCCGCCGGCGGGGCCAGGTCTGCCAGCAGGCAGAGGGCGGCCTCGCGTCCCGGGCCGAAGTGCAGTGTCGCCGCGGCCGCACAGGCGAGCACGAGAAGGAGCACGATCAGTGTCAGGCCGACCCGCAATGGCGAGAAGCGGCGACGCCGGGCCGCCGGCGACGGTGCGGCCTGCTCCGTCCCGGCGGCGTCCCCGGGAACCAGCGGCCGGTAGCGCAGGTCCATGGCGCCCGCGTTGTCCTCCACCTCCTCCCCGGTGCGGAAGACATCACCGGGCGGTGCGGCCGGGGCCTGGGCCGTGTCGCGCGGGGGGGCGGCCGCGGGGAGCACGGTGGTGCGGTCCGTCGGCCCGGTGTCGCTCGCCGGGGGGACCCTGCCGATCACGCTCTCGCTCAACGCCTCGATGAAGGCCTCGGCCCGCTGGAAGCGGCGGTCGGGGTTCTTGTCCAGCACGATGCCGAAGACCGCCCTCCAACGGTCGTCAAGCATCTCGATGCGCAGGCGGTGATCGGGAAAACGCGGCGGCTGGTGCACGATGCTGTAGAGGATCGCGGTGATCGTGTCCCCGGGGAAGGGCAGGGCTCCGGTGAGCAGTTCGAAGGCCACGATGCCCAGGGAGAAGATGTCTGCCCGGCGGTCGACGGTGCTGCCGACGATCTGCTCCGGGGCGGTGTAGTTCGGCGAGCCAAGGAAGACCCCGGTCTGGGTCGTGTCGAGGCCGGGGATCTTGGCGATGCCGAAGTCCATCAGCTTCACCTGGTCACCGGGCAGGACCATGATGTTCCCCGGCTTCTCGTCGAGGTGGACGACGTTCTGCTCGTGGGCGTAGTCGAGGCCCCGGGCCATCTGGGAGAGCAGGTTGATCAGCCGGGTGGGCGTGAAGGGCGAGCTGGACGAGGAGATCAGCTGGAGCAGGGACTGCCCCTCCAGGTATTCCATGGCGATGAAGGGGGACTCCTGGTCCTGGCCCACGTCGTAGATGGTGACGATGTTGCTGTGAGACAGGGTGCCGGCGATGCGCGCCTCCTGGATGAACCGGCGGATGAAGTCCTCGTGCTGCTCGTCGGTCATCCCGGTGTCGGTGCGCACCGTCTTGATCGCCACCATCCTGCCGATCAGGGGGTCGTGGGCCTTGTAGACCACGCCCATGGCGCCTTCGCCGAGCGTGCTTGTGATCTGGTAGCGCCCGATGGTTTCGGGCCGCCTGGTTGCGGACATCCGCCACTCCCCGGAATGAACTGTCGGCCGGTGTGCCAATCGCCAATATAGCAGGAACCCCCTATCCTGTGAAGGCGGGGATCCTTGACGACCGTGGAAGGCCGCTTCTATACTGCCGTTCCGGGCAGATCAATGGCAAAAAAGCGTCGCACAGCAAAGAAGAGCAAGCCGGCCGGCAAGAACCGCGCCCCGGCCGTGGAAACCGCCGGTCCGGCGGCGGGGTCCGTGCGCGTGAGCCGCCGGCTGGCGCTCCAGGCGCTGGCCCTTGCCGCGGCCGTGGTGCTGGCCTATATCCCCGTCTACCAGGCCGGCTTCATCTGGGACGATGACGACTACCTGACGATCAACCCCCTGATCGTCAACGAGGGCGGTCTCGCCGGCATTTGGGACCCCACCAGCGGCCTGAACCAGCAGTACTACCCGATGCTCTACACCTCCTTCCTCCTGGAGAAGCAGCTCTGGGGCCTGGAGGATGCCACCGGGTACCATGTGACCAACGTGCTGCTGCACGCGATCAGCGCGATGATGCTCTTCCTCATCCTGCGCCGCAGCAGGGTCCCCGGCGCCTGGCTGGCTGCCGCGCTCTTCGCCCTGCACCCGGTGCAGGTCGACTCGGTGGCCTGGATCAGCGAGCGCAAGAACATCCTTTCCGGATTTTTCTACTTCCTTGCCGCGTACAGCTACCTGCGCTACGACGAGACGGACCGCCGGTCCTGGTTCGGCCTTTCCGCACTGCTCTACGCGCTGGCCCTGTTCAGCAAGACGGTCACCGCCTCGCTGCCCGTGGCCCTGGCCCTGCTGTTGTGGTACCGGCGACGGCCCTTCGGCCGTTCGCGGCTGGCCACGCTCGGCGCCATGACCGGGCTGGGCCTGGTCATGGGCCTGGTGACCCGGGCCTACGAGTACAAGCACGTGGCCCTGGCCGGCGAGGGGCAGGCCCTCTGGACCATGGCCGAGCGGGTTCTGGTGGCCGGCCGGGCCTTCTGGTTCTACCCCTGGAAAATCATCTGGCCCTTCCCGCTCGCCTTCACCTATGAACCCTGGAACATCTCCACCGCCGTGTCCTGGCAGTGGCTTTTCCCACTCTCGGTGGCTGCCGCCGGGGTGGGCCTGTTCCTCGCTCACCGGCGGGGGCTGGTGAGCCGTGGGCCGGTGGCCGCCTCGCTCTACTATGCCCTGACCATCTTTCCCGCCCTGGGATTCGTACAGGTCGCCTACATGCGCTACACGCCGGTGGCCGACCATTTCCAGTACCTGGCCTGCAGCGGCGTGATGCTGCTCGTGGCCGGCGGCCTGGCGCGGCTGTACGGCGGCAGCGGGCAGCGCTTCCCCGGGTCGGCGAGGTCCATGGCCGTCGGTGCGGTCGTGCTGGTCCTGCTGGGCGGCCTGGCCATGCTCACGTTCCAGCACGCCCGGGTCTACAAGGACCAGCAGACACTCTGGGCCGATGCCGTGAGCAAAAGCCCGGGGAGCTGGCTGGCCCAGTTGAACCACGGGGTGCAGCTCAAGCGCGGCGGGGACCTGGAGCGGGCGGCGGCCTGTTTCGAGCGGGCGATCCGTCTCCAGCCGCCCGGGAGGGAGGCCTCCGTTGCGGGGTACGCCAACCTCTCCTCGATCCGCGTGCGCCAGGACCGCCATACCGAGGCGCTGGCCGCGGCGGAGCGCTGCCTCGAACTCAATGCCGGGTTCCCTCTGGCGCTGTTCAACAAGGCCCGGGCCCTGCGACGTCTCGGTCGGCCGGCGGAAGCTGAACCGGTGCTGCTGCAGCTGCTGGGCCAGGATTTTGATCCCGATCGCGGCCGGGTGAGCTGGGATGTGCGACGGCGCTTCGACAATGCCGCCGTCTACGCCGTGCTGGCCGGCGTTCGGGCCGACCTGGGGCGGACCGAAGAGGCCCTGGCCGATTACCGCCGGGCCCTGGAGGGCGATCCGGGGAATGCGGCGATCCATGCCGAGCGGATTCGGGTGCTCACGCGGCAGGGGGAGACCGGGCACCTTATTGCTGCCCTGCGCGAGGCCGAGCGGTCGCTGGCCGACCCCACCCCGTTCAGGATGCAGCTGGCCTGGCTCCTGGCCACGGTCCCGGATGCGGACCTGCGGGACGGGGAGCAGGCGCTGGCCCTGGCGTCGTCGCTGGTGGAGCGCCTCGGACCCCGACACCCCCTGCTCCTTTCGACCCTCGCCGCGGCGCAGGCCGAGACCGGGCGGTTCGAGGCGGCGGCTCAGACGGCGCGTCGCGGGCTGGATGCGGTGGCCGCCGCCGGCGACCGGCAACTGGCCTCCAGGCTCCAGGCCCAGGCCCGGGCCTATGCCGCCGGCCGCACCGTGACCTTCGATGCCGGCGGCGCGGGAAAGGCCGAGACGGGGCGCAGCGGCCCCCCGGCGGATTGACAGGGGCGCGGCCTTTTCCCTATCCTTCCCTGTTCAGGAACCCGAACCGAACACCGCCAAGGAGAACCCAAGTGGCCATCTGGGATCAACTGAGGGATCACGTCCGCATCGCACTCACCGAACGCATCCACGACCTGTTCGAGCACCGGGTGGAGCGTCTGGTGCTGGAGCAGCCGCCGAACACCGAACTGGGCGATCTGGCCTCGCCGGTATGCTTCGAACTGGCCCGGGTGCTCAAGCGGGCCCCGCGGCAGATCGCGCAGGAGATCGTCGATTCCTTCGACGCGCCGCCCCCGGGGTGCCGTTCGATCACCGTGGCCGGCGGGGGGTACGTCAATGTCTTCTTCGATCGCAATGCCTTCGTCGCCGAGCTGGATCGGGCCCTGGCCGGCGGCCCGCCTGCGGCGGACGTGTCCGTGCCCCTGGCCATCGTCGAGCACACCAATATCAATCCCAACAAGGCCGCGCACATCGGCCACCTGCGCAATGCCGTGCTCGGCGACACGCTGGTCAGGGCCATGCGCAGCCTCGGGCGGCGGGTCGAGGTGCAGAACTACATCGACAACACCGGGGTCCAGGTGGCCGACGTGGTCATCGGGTTCCGCGAGCTGGAGGATGTCCGCGACGTGTCGGGACTGGACCGGGTGGCCGAGCCCTTCGACTTCAGCTGCTGGGATGTCTATTCCCGGGTGATGGCGTTCTACGAGGCGCGGGGCGAGGAAGGGAAGACCCTGCGCAGCGAGACCCTGCACGACATCGAGAAGGGGGAGGGCGTGGCCGCGGCCATGGCCGCGGTGATCGCCGAACGGAACGCCCGGCGCCACGTGGCCACCATGGCCCGCATCGGCGTGGCCTATGACCTGCTGCCCTGGGAGGGCGAGATCATCCGCCTCGAGTTCTGGAAGAAGGCCTTCGAGCTGCTCAAGGAGCGGGGCGCCGCGGTGCTGGAGACCGGGGGCAAGAACGCCGGCTGCTGGGTTATGCCGCTGAAGCAGAGCGAGGCGTTCGCCGAGATGGACGATCCGGACAAGGTGCTCGTGCGTTCCGACGGCACGGTAACCTACGTGGGCAAGGACGTGGCCTACCAGCTCTGGAAGTTCGGCCTGCTGGGCGCCGACTTCTCCTACGCCCGGTTCCACGAGTATCCCGACGGCCGCTGCCTCTGGGCCACACGGGAGGACGGGGTGCCGGACGGCGAGGCGCCGTCCTTCGGCAATGCCGGTGTGGTGTACAACGTGATCGACGTGCGCCAGTCCTACCTCCAGCGTGTGGTGGCCGAGGGCCTGCGCGTGCTCGGCTACCCCGACCATGCCGACCGCTCGATCCACTTCTCCTACGAGTTCGTCGCCCTCAGCCCGGGTACGGCCCGGGAACTGGGCCTGCCGGTGACCGAGGAGGACGCCGGGCGGTCGTTCGTGGAGATGTCGGGCCGCAAGGGCCTGGGCGTCAAGGCCGACGACCTGCTGGACCACCTGGAGGCGAAAGCCGGCCGTGAAGTGGCCGCGCGCAATCCGAAACTGACGCCGGAGGCACGGGAGGAGACAGCGAGGATCATCGCCTGCGGGGCGCTGCGCTTCTTCATGCTCAAGTTCACGCGGAACAAGGTCATCGTCTTCGACCTCGACGAGGCGATGAGCTTTGAGGGTGAGGCCGGCCCTTACGTGCAGTACGCCGCGGTGCGGGCGGGCAACATCCTCGGCAGGCTGGGCGGTTTCGATGCCGGCCGGGCCGCCCAGGCGGCGGGCCGTTTCGAGATGGACACGCTGGAGGAGGGCGAACGGGGCGACACCTGGGAACTGCTGCACCTGCTTTCCCAGGGCGAGGACATCGCCGCTTCGGCGGTGGAGGCCCTCGAACTCTCCCAGCTGGCGCGGCACGCCTTTGTCCTGGCCCAGAAGTTCAACGGCTACTACCACAAGTATCACATCATCAGCGAGGAGGAACCGCGGCTGCGCGAGATGCGGGCCCTGCTGGTCTACCTCTTCCGCCGGCGGATGGAACGGACCCTCGACATCCTCGGCATCGGGATTCCGGAGCGCATGTGATGTCCGGCGGCCTGCACAGCCCGGGAGGACGAGGTGTCCCCGGGCCGGTGCGGGACCTGGTTCTCTTCTGCACCGTGGCCCTGATCCTGCTCACCCTGCCCTACGTGGGACGCCTGCGCTCGGTGCTGGGCGACGAGGGCGTGCGGCTTCCGCTGATCATCCTCTTCGCCGTGGCCGGGGCGGGGTTCATCCTCTTCCACATCCGCCTGCTCCGCAACCGGCCGGGCCGCTGGATCGGGCTCGGCCTGTTCCTCGCCGTGTTCGCCGCGGTGTTCGTCCTGCTCCGCGGGCCCAATCCGGTGGTGGGCCTGGTGGAGAAGGTCCACCTGCTGCAGTACAGCCTGCTTGCCGTGCTCTTCTGGTGGGCCGCCAACCGCCGCTTCCCCGGGTACCAGGTCTACGTTCTCGCCCTGCTCTTCACCGTGCTGGCCGGCCTGCTCGACGAATACGTCCAGCATCTGCTGCCGATCAGGGTGGGCGAGGTCCGCGACGTCTGGATCAACTTCGTCGCCGGCACCCTGGGCCTGCTCTACGTGGCCCTGGTGCTCCGCCCGCGGGCCGGCGCAGCGGTCCCCCATGCGGTGGCCTGGCGCAACATCCTCGTCGGCGCCGCTGTCTTCCTCCTCGCCCTCGGCGGGTTTATCCACCAGGTCCACCTGGGTCACCGCATCGAGGATCCCGACTTCGGGTTCTCCTTCAACAGCCGCTTTTCCAGGGAAGAGCTCCGCGAGCGGGACCTGGCCCACGGCAGGGAATGGCAACGCCGCGGGGAGCGGTTCAACCCCGAGGAGACGGTGGCCGGCTACCCGGCCTGGGCGCTGGAGGACTTCTACATCACCGAGGCCCTGCGCCACATCGGGGCGCGGAACCACCATCTGGACGCCGAACGGGACGTGATGGCGGCGATGGAGCAGCGGATCCTCATCCGCTATTTCCCGGCGGTGCTCAAAGCACTTGATCCCCGCCTGTCCCGCGAGGTGCGGGCCCAACTGCGGGCCTGGGGCGGGGCGAACCCGCAGCACGGGCTGGGCAGCACGGAGATGACCTACCTCTACACCGGCATCACGGCCCGGGGGCTCTGGGCGCTCGTGGTCTCGCTGGTCGCGGCTTGTCTTGGGGGGGCGCTGGTGCTGCACCGGCGCGGTTGATCCCCTGGCTCAGCGGCCCTGGGAACTGGCCGGCGGGGCCGGCTCACCGGGTGAGCGTCGCGGCGCTCCGGCTTCCTCGCCGGGGGCCTGCGGCCTCAAGGGAACGGTGGTGACCATCGACCTGGCCGTGGTGTTGTTCGGGTCGATGCGCAACGCTTCCTCGATGTGGAACTTCGCTTCCTTCACCTTGCCCTGTTCGAGGTAGGCCATGGCCAGGTTGGTGTGGGCGATACCGAAATCCTTGAAAAGCTCGATGGCCTTGAGGTAGTGCTGTTCCGCCTCGGCGTAGCGCTTGAGGGCGAGGTAGCTGTTGGCCAGGTTGTTGTGCACCTCGGGCATGCCGTCATACATATCGAGGCAGTAGGTGTACTGTTCGATGGCCAGCTGGTACTTCTGCTGCGACTGGTAGACGTTGCCCAGGTTGTTCCGCGCCTTGAGATGCATGGGGTTCAGTTCGATGGCCAGGCGGTACTCCTCGATGGCCTCCTCCTTCAGCCCCTGGCGCGCCAGCTGCAGCCCGAGATTCACGTGGGCATCGGGGTACTCGGGATTGATCGAGATGGCCCGGGAGAAGGCGTCGATGGCCAGGTCGCCGAACGGCGCGGCCAGATCACGGGTTTCGGCGAACGCCGCGGACGCCTGCGCCTTGTAGGCATAGGCGTTGCCCAGGTGGACGTGGGCGTCGAGCAGGGTGGGGTCGAGCCCCAGCGCCTGCCGGGCGTACTGCTCCACCCTGTCGATGCGGGCCATCGCCCCTTCGGGCGTGGTTTCCGATTCGGCGAGCAGGTAGTGGGTGCGGGCGAGGTTGGAGAAGATCCGCGCTTTTTCCGGTGACTTGGCGGCAGCGTCCTCGAGCAGGCTCAGCTCGGTCTTCCAGACCGCGTTGCGCTGGACGGTGAAGACGGAGAAGATGACGACCACGGCGAGGAGGATCATCGTGCCCGGTACGCGGCCCTTGAGCCTGGAGAGGCTGTCGAGCAGCAGGACGACGAGGATCACCGCCAGAGACACCGAGGGGATGTAGAGCCGGTGCTCGAACATCAGCTCCAGCGGCACGATGGACGACTCGACGGCCAGCTGGAGGAAGAACCAGAAGATGAAGAAGGAGATCAGCGGCCGTCGGCGGGCGAGCCAGGCGCCCAGGGCCAGCAGGCCGGCGAGAAAGAGCAGGCTGAACACGGTGGTCAAGGGGTCGAAGAGGCTGCGCGAGACGGCCACGTCGTGTTCGAGGTTCAGCCGTCCGGGCAGGGGCAGGATGAGCAGCGTGATGTACTCCACCAGCACCCGGAACTGGGTCAGCACGCGCTCCCACATGGTGAACCCGCGCAGCTGGAAGATCGCGTCCATCCGTTCGCTGAGCCAGACGCCGAAGCGCAGGCGGTCGGCGACGAGGATCAGGGCCGGGGCGAGGACGATGGTCGAGGCCGCAACGGTGAGGCCGGCGAGCCAGCCCGGCTCTTTCCTGAGCCTGGAGAAATCGAACTCGAGAAAGAAGAAGAGTTCGTAAAGCAGGATGACCAGCGGCAGCACCGCCGCGGTCTCCTTGCTGCCCAGGGCCAGCAGCCCGCAGAGCAGCAGGCCGGCCCACTGCAGCATGCGCACCGCCGCACCCGGTCGGGTGGTGCGCAGCACGGCGTAGAGGTAGAGGGCGGCGAAGGTGAACAGCCCGGCCAGCACGTTGGCCCGCTGGATGATGTAGGTCACCGCCTGGGTCTGTATCGGGTGGGCGAACCAGACCAGGGTGCCCAGCAGGGCGGCCAGCCCGGCGTGGCGGCCCAGGCCTTCGGCGAACTGCGGCAGGCGCAGGGTGCGGCGGAGGAAGAGGAAGAGCATCAGTCCGGCAAGGATGTGGCAGATGATGCTCGTCACGTGGTAGTTGCTCACGTTGAACTGCCCGGCACGGAAGTTGAGGGCGAAGAGCAACGCCGCCACTGGCCGGTTGCCGCCCACCGACGCGGTGAGTGCCCGGTGCAGGGAGGCCCCGTCCAGCCGAGTCAGGTGCACCGACGGGTTGTCCACCAGGTTGGGATAGTCGTCGAGGTGGAACTCGGAGTCGATGATGTTCCAGTAGAGGCCGAAACCCAGCACGGTGAGCAACAGCAGGATGCCGCAGGCCGGCAGCCAGGCCATCAGTCCGCCAGTCGGGGCGTTGGTCACTGGCGCCGCCGGGGCTGGCGGAACCTCGGGCGTTGTCGGCTGCAGGGGGTCTCCGTTCATGGGGTCGGGTGTAACTCCTTATGACAGTGGCGGTTTACTCTCACCGCCGAGCTGGACAGGGTTGAAAATATAGCAGACTCCGGTCGGGACTGGCAACCGGGGGCCGCCGGCGGGCGAGGTTGTCTCGCAATGGCCGGGGCAAGGGGCTATAATTCCCTTCCTTGAACGGATCGATGAAGACCGTGCGCGAGGAGCGTGCGACCAAGCAAGGAGAGTGGAGCCTTGAGCAGATCGAAAGTGGCTGTTTTGAAGACCAGCCCCGAAAGGGTGATTGCCGACTACGGCAAGGTCATGCGCCTTGCCGATTACCAGTCAAGCCTGCCGAAAGAGAACGAGACGGCGCTGAAGATCAACATCTCCTGGCACGTCTATTTCCCGGCCTGCTCCACCACGCCGTACCAGTTGGACGGCGTGATCAACACCATGCTCGAGGACGGCTACGACCCCGGGCTGATCCACGGCTGCCACAACTCCACGGTGGTGGTGAATTCGAAGGTCGGCGAGGTGAACAACCACCAGAAGCAGGTGGTGGTGGACAAATACGGCCTGAACAACATCCACCTCGAGGAGGAGGAGTGGATCGACTTCCGGCCCAAGGGCGAGCTGCTGGTGCTCGACGAGGTCTATCCCGAGGGGTTCCAGATCCCCAGGCGCTTCATCGGGGAGAACATCATCCACCTGCCGACGGTGAAGACCCACGTCTTCACCGAGATGACCGGGGCGATGAAGAACGCGTTCGGCGGGCTGCTGAACCAGAAGCGCCACTGGACGCACAGCGTGATCCACGAGACCCTGGTCGACCTGCTGATGATCCAGAAGGAGATCCACCCCGGCCTGTTCGCGGTGATGGACGGCACCATCGCCGGCGATGGCCCCGGGCCGCGCTGCATGGTGCCCCACGAGACCGACTACGTGCTGGCCAGCAGTGACATGGTGGCCATCGACGCCGTTTCGGCGCACATGATGGGCATCGACCCCATGTCCCTCGACTTCATCCGCATCGCCCACGAGAAGGGCCTGGGCTGCGGCCGCTTCGAGGAGATCGAGATCGTCGGTGACGACATCGGCGAGGTGAATTTCCACTTCCGCTCGAAGAAGAACACCCTGGCCAGCCGCGGGCAGAAGCTGATCTACCACGGGGCGCTCAAGCCGCTGGAGCACCTGTTGCTGCGCACCTGGCTCGTGCCCTGGTCCTATGTTGCCTCACGGTTCTACCACGACGTCCTCTGGTACCCCACGGTGGGCAGGAAACGGGTGAAGCAGGTAATGAACGGCAAGTGGGGCAAGCTTTTCAGGGAATACGCCACCCAGCAGCGGGTGGAGACCGGACGCTGAGTTCCGGTTTGGCGCAGAGAAAAAGGCCCCGGAGATCCGGGGCCTTTCGTTTTTCCGGACCAGGCTCAGGGGGCGATCCCCTCGACCTCGCAATCGGCAACGCCCAGGTCTCCCGACGACGGGAACGGCGGCTGGTTGTACGGTGCCGGGGTGACGTCCTCCGCCACCAGAACAAACCGGTTGATGCCCGTGGTGCTCACGTCGCTGGGGATGGTTTCCATGAACGTATAGTCGTAGACGCCGCCGCCGAGGATCACCCGGTACCCGGCGACCCAGTTCTTGAACCAGGTGCCGTTGGCCAGGTGGACGTCCAGGCGCATGGCCATCCGCCGGCGAACTTTCGGGTGGTTGTTGTAAACGGAAACAGAGAAGGTGGCGTCGAAGGGCAGGGTCCCGCTGGACGGCGCGCAGTCCAGGGTTCCACTCACCGTATCGAGCACCGGCAGGGCGGTGGCGAGGTAATAGCCGTGCGGCAGTTCGAAGATGGGCGACACCTCGCCCGTCTCCAGGTCGATCTGTACCAGCCACTGGTTGCCCGGGGCCACGTCCCGGTTTTCGATGGCCCAGGCCATCGATCCTTCGACAGCGAGACCGGCCATGTTCGAGTCTGTCCACTCGGCGACCAGGCTCTGGTCCCCGGTGGCCGTGTCGATGATCATCAGGCCATCATAGTCGTCCGTTGCATAGAGGGTGCCGTCAGGGGCGAGATCGCAGGAATCGGTATCCCGGGCCTGTTCATCGCCCACTGGATCGGTCGGACCGGGCAGCGTGCCTTTGCGGAGCTGGTCGCCGGTCACGTAGTAGTCGCCGTTCGGTTCGATCGCCAGGCCATACATCCAGCCGCCCAGATCCGCGCCGACCGGCGTGACGAGGGCGGCCGTCGCTGTGGCCGGGTCGATGGTGATGATCTGGTTTCCGGACGTGTCGAAGGCATAGAGGTTCCCATCGGTGTGCATGCTCAGGCCGGTGATCCCGGTTTCATGGCCCGGCTGACCGGTGACCGTGACGATGCCGATGTCGGTTACGGCGCCGGTGGTGGTGTCGATGGTGATGAGGTGGCAGTCGCCACCGTAGTCCACCGTGGCGAAGATCCAGTCTGCGGCACTGACGGAGTGTGCTCCGGCCAACAGAAGAAAGAGCCCCAGAGACGCAAACAGAAGATTCGCTTTCATGATGTCCTCTCCGTGTTTCTCGAGTGATGAGCTTGGAAGATTGATGACGGTGTTTGCGCGAAAGCAAACAAGTAAGCCTGTTTCTGTATATAGAATGTAGGGTGACAGGGAAAAACAGTCAAGGGATTCTGTTTTCCGAAAGGCCTGACCGGTCAGACGGGCTGGGGCAGGGTGAATGAGACCGAGGTGCCCAGGCCCTTCTCGCTGGCCATGCGGATCCGTCCGCCGTGGGCTTCCACCAGCTCCTTGACGATGTAGAGGCCCAGGCCGGTGCCCCCCATCTGCTTGCCCTCGGCCGCCTGCTGGTTGTCGGCCTGGCTGTAGCGGCTGAACAGCTTCTCCATGCCCGCCTGGTCGATGCCGCTGCCGGTGTCGGTCACCGTGATCCTCACGGTCTCCGGACCGTCTTCGCCGCCGGTTTTTTCGGCAAAGACGCAGACCAGCCCGCCTTGGGGCGTGAACTTGATCGCGTTGGAGAGCAGGTTGATCAGCACCTGGGTCAGCTTGTCCCTGTCCCCGTGCAGCTCCGGGAGCTGCCCGTCGATCACCGTTTCCAGCAGGATGCCCTCGCGATCGGCGATATTCTTCATCGAGGTCACGGCCCGGCTCACCAGCTGGGCGGCGTTGAGGCGGCCTTTGTTGATTGTGAACGATCCCGATTCGATCTTGGCCGTGTCGAGCAGCTCGTTGATCAAGCCGTTCATGCGCACGGCTTCCTCGACCCCGCCGGCCAGCAGGTCGCGGTAGGAGTCTTTGAGCCCCTGTTCCCAGGAGGCCACCACCATCTCCATGCTGCCCATGATCGCGGTGAGCGGGCCGCGCAGGTCGTGGACGATCATCGAGGTGAAGTCCGCCTTCTGCTGCTCGATCTGCTTCTCCCTGGTGATGTCGATGAGCACCGTGGCCAGCCGGTTTCCTGAATCGGCGTCGGGTATGGAAAAGATGTCGGCGCGGTAGTGCCGGCCGTTCTTTTCCACCTCTACCGTGGAGCGCTTGTCGCCGCCGGACCGGTGCAGGGCGGTGAGCCACTCGGCGAACTTGGCGCGGTCGTCGGGAAAGAGCAGCTGGGCCAGGTTGGTGCCGGCCAGCACGCTGCCGGGACCGGCAAAGCACTCCTCGAAGGCCGGGTTGGCTTCGTTGATCGTGCCCTCCTGGTCGAAGACCACCATGGGGTAGCTGATCGACCAGAGCGGCGAATTGGCATAGGCGCCGGGGTCAGGCATCGGCGGCCCCCCTCTTCTCGAGCAGGACAATGCCGTCATTGACCAGCTTTTCCAGCAGGAGGCAGGTGCGGAAATGGTTCATCCCGCTGACGTGGAAGAGGATGCCCAGATCGGTGTGCCCGTCCATCTGCGAGAGCAGGAATCCTTCTGCGGGGTTGAGGCTCAAGCGGGTGATCTTCTCGGCCAGCGAGGGCTCGAGGCGCGGCAGCACCGATCCCGGATCTTCGAAACGGCTGCAGAAATCACGGACCACCAGGCTTTCCGCCAGCTTGAGATAGCCGTTGACCTCCAGGTCGCCGGGGTGCTGCTGGAGCGTGCGGTGCAGCAGGTCGATCGATTCCTGCGCTTCGCCGCCGCGAAGCGGGGCGAGCCAGTCCTGCTGTTCGGCGAAAGCCGGTTTCGCTGACGTGTGCGATTCCGCTTCAGGGACGGGTGGGGGGGGGCCGTCCGGCCGCTCCTCGATCACTTCCAGCGTGGGGCTGGCCAGGATGGCGTTGATCGTGTCCAGAAACACCGCCTGGTCGAGCGGCTTGGGAAAGACCGCTGCGGCGCCGAGCAGCTCCAGGCGCGATTTGGCTTTTTCGGCGTTGCCGCTGATCACGATGAAGGGGATGTTGCGGATCTCGGGGACGCTGTTCAGCAGCTCGGAGACCCGGTGGCCGGAGATGGTGGGCATGGCCAGGTCGAGCAGTACGAGGTCCGGCGATCCCTCCATGATGCGCAGCATGGCCTTGATCCCGTCTTCGGCCTCCACCACGCGGTAGCCCGAGGCCTCGAGCATCGTCCGCAGGTAGCGCCGGAAATTCCCGTCGTCGTCGGCGACGAGCACCGTTTTGCTGATGCCGTTATCCTGCCCCATCTTGGTTCCTCTCGGCCGGGTCACGACTCCCCGAGCAGGCGCCTGACTTTCACCGCCAGCATTTCCTTGATGTTGATCCCCTTCTCCACGATATCCCTCGCCCCCAGTTTTTCCAGTTCGGACCAGTCCTCGGAGTGGATGTTGAAATTTCGTTCACCGGTGAGGATCAGCACCGGCACGTCCTTGTTCGTACGGTTGGCCAGGATGTGGTGGCCGTCGCGCGGACCGTTCTCCAGCCTGAGGTCGAGGATGATCAGGTGCGGGGCGCCCTGCTCGGCTTGTTCCAGTGCCTCGGTGGTGTTGGCGGCCGAGATGTAGTCGTAGCCGTCGCCGAGGATCTCCCGCGCGTAGTCACGGAAGAAGGCCTTGTCGTCAACGAGCAGGATTCTCGGTTTCTCCTTCCCGCCGTCGAGCAACTGCGCGAGCCGAATGGTTCCGGCGCAGTGCGGGCAGGTGACCGTTTCCGGCAGTTCCGGGCTGACGGCCGGCGCGGAGGCCGGGGCCTGGATCGAAGCCGGTTCGGGCAGCAGATCCTCCAGGTCCAGGCGCCAGCGGTGGCTGCAGGCCTGGCAGCGAACCATCGACGCCCGGCCGCCCATGCGGTCGGTATCCACACGGTATGCCGCGCCACACTCGGGGCACTTGACCTTGCACTTCATGTCGGGGCACCTTTTCGATAAACGTGCACTTCAACCAGTACCATTCATGTCGGCATCCGCGCCTTTGCGTCTTACCCATTTCTGCTGTTTCGGCAGCTGTTCATGTCTGGTAGAATGAACAAAGCATGCGATCCCCGTCAGATCAGGGCTTTATCGACCCGTTCAGGGAGCCGAGAGCGCAATGGACGAGAAGATCACCGTGGCCGTTCTTTTTGGCGGCCCTTCCACCGAGCACGAGGTTTCCCTGGTCTCGGCGGCCGGCGTCCTCGATAACATCGACCGCACGAGGTATCACGTCCTGGAGGTGGGGGTCGCCCGGGACGGCGCCTGGTTCTGCGGCGATGGAACCCGGGAGATGATGAAGAGCCGGGGCGAGCGATCGATACCCGGTGTCCGGCGCTGCAGTCTCCCGCCGGATCCATCGGTTGGCGGGTTGCTGATCGAGAACACCGGCGGTGCCGTGGAGCGGCTGCCTATCGATTTCGTTTTGCCCATGATTCACGGGTCCCCTGGAGAGGATGGCATGCTCCAGGGGCTGCTGGAAATGGCCGGTATCCCCTATGCCGGACCGCCGGCAGACGCCTCGGCGCTCTGTTTCGACAAGGAACGGACCAAAGTGGCCTGTGCCGCCCGTGGGATCCCGGTGGCTGCCTGGCGGACGGTGGACGAATACCGGCGGCCCGGGCCGGAAGAGCTGCAGCGGCTCGTGGACCGATCGGTGGGCTGTCCCTGCTTCGTCAAACCGGCCCGTTGCGGCTCGAGCGTGGGCATCAGCCGCGTGGCGGACCCTGGCGGCCTGGGGCCGGCGCTGGACGAAGCCTTCCGCTTCGACCACAAGGCGCTCATCGAAGAAGCGGTGAGCGGCCGTGAGATCGAGTGTGCCGTTCTGGGAAACCACGAGCCGCGAACCGCCCCGCCGGGGGAGGTGATCACCGCGGGCGGGTTCTATGACTACAAGGCCAAGTACCTGGACACCTCCGCCCGAACGGTGGTCCCCGCCGATCTGCCATCGACAGTGGCCGCCGATGTGTGCCGCCTGGCCGGGGAGGCCTGGGGCGCGCTGGGGCTGCAGGGCATGGCCCGTATCGACTTTTTCTATGTCGAGGCGAGCGGGGCGATCATGCTCAACGAGGTGAACACCATTCCGGGGTTCACGCCGATCAGCATGTATCCCCAGATGTGGGCTTCCGCCGGACTCGATTTTCGCGGCCTGATCGACGAGCTGATCCGCCTGGGGTTCGAACGGCACCGCCGCACGGCGGAGAAAGAGCGGTCACTGGGGCTCGACCGCCACCAGGCCGGGATGGTGGGGCAGGGGGGCGCCGCCGGGGACGACGGGCACTGATCGCGGTGTCGGGCAGAACCTGTGGCGAGCCTGCACGTATTGAGACTTCAGGGGGAATGACGACAACCGGGGGGGGGATGATCATGAGCAAGAGAATCTACCTGGGAACCGGGCCGAAAATGAGTCGGTCGGACGTGGAAACACTGGTTCACTATCTCGGGGATGCCGACACCGAGATATTCGTGCCCAAACGTGACGTGGACGGCTGGGGAAAACTCGGCGGCGACCGGGCGGGCGAGAAGATGCTGGAGCGGCTGGAGGGGCTGAAAAGTGCCGACTACTATGTGGGTGAATTCTCATACCCCTCCCGGCAGGCCTTTTTCGAGGCCGGCTTTGCCTGTGCACTGGGCAAGCCGATCATCGCCATCCACAAGAAGGGAACCAGCCTCTCCGAAGAGGTCGAATCGCTCTGCGCCCTGGTGATCAAGTATGAAGGGCCACAGGATCTGCAGGAGTCGATGAGGATCGGGTCCAAGTTCGGCTTCTTCGAAAAATAGCCCGGAATCCCCCCTGGCGCCCGAGAGCTTTGTTGACGGCCGTCTCCGGCTCGTCACATACGGTCGAGAGTATGCTCCTCACCATCGACGGCCGTCGTCGCGCTCTCGAACCGCAGGAAAAATTCCGATCCTGCTCACGAAGCGGTGGTAAAAGTTTACCTCTCAAGGGTTCAGCGGAAAAGAATTACCACTTTTCGGGCCTGATTCCCTGCCCCTGATTGGCTTCCCGGGGGCAAAAATCTCCCTCGAATCCCCCCTGTCAAAATTCACGACAGTTTAAGTTCAACATAATAAACCGATTAAAAGATGGAGTATTATTATATCTCTTTTGGCCGCGCGATGGCACGGATCGTGAAACATACCCTTGTCAGCCGCGATTACCGAGCAGAGAGGAGAGGAAGATGAGCAAGGCCAAAAACGAAACCGGAAGCGATAGAAACGGAACCCGCAGCGCCCGGAACCTGCTCACCTCGATCCTCGTGCTCATCATCTCCACGACGTTCTGCCTTTCCCCGGTCATGGCCGGCGGATACCGCGAGGACGGCCAGGACGCCCAGCGGCTGGTCTTCCGCGGCACCCCTCAGGGGATCGAGCTTGTTTCCGTGGACCGGGTGCCCTCCCGCCGGTCCGCCGATGCGACCGATTCCGACGCTTCCCTGCAGCTCACCGTGATCGACAAGGCCAGCGGCCGGACCGTCTGCACCCGGCCCCTGGTCGATCCCTTCCTCGTTCACGCCGACACGGTGGTGGGTGACTCCCTGGCCGGCGGCCCCGCCCGCCTGGACGACCAGCTCTTCACGGTGGTGGTCCCGGCGGTGGGGCCCGGCCAGCGGATCGAGATCTCCCGTCCCGGCCGCACCGGCCAGCTGTTCGCCGACGTGGACGGCCTGGACGTGGCGCGGGCCGAAAAGCAGTCCCGCGAGCGTCACGACGCCGCTTCCGGTTCCCCGGCCGAGATCGTTCACTACTCCGGCGATTCGGCGAACCGGTTGGACATCCTCATGCTGGGGGACGGCTACACCGAGGCGGAGATGAGCCTCTTCGACGAGCATGTCGATGCGGCGGTTGACGGGCTGCTGGCCAGCGAGCCTTTCAACCGCTTTGCCGGGTTCATCAACATCCACAAGCTGGAAGTGGTCTCCAACGAGTCGGGCACCGACCAGCCCGACCAGGTGCCCCCGGTTTACGTGGACACCGCGCTGAACTCCTCGTTCAACTACGCCGGTGTGCCGCAGCTGCTTTACGCCCAGACCGCCCTGGTGCTCGAGGCGGCGGCTGCCGTGCCCGAATACGACTCGATCATCCTGCTCGTCAACACCAGCCGCTACGGCGGCGGCGCGGGAAGCTACGCGACCTTCGCCGGTGGGGCGAGCAGTGCCGTGAAGCTGATGCTGCACGAGTTCGGTCACAGCTTCGGCGGGCTCACCGACGAGTACGAGAGCCCCTACGACACGTACACCGGCCCCGAACCCACGGCCCCCAATGCCACGTCGATGAACTGGTTTGTCATGGCGGCCCAGGAATTGAAGTGGTTCCGCTGGCTGGGCATCGAGGGCGTGGGGATCAACGAGGGCTGCGAATACTACGCCCACGGCAAGTACCGGCCTTCGGCCAGCTGCCTGATGCGCTCCCTCGACGCCGACTTCGACCCGGTCTGCCGCGAAGTGCTGGCGCTTCGGATCTTCGACTATGCCCGGCCGGTGGATGCCCGTGCGCCCGAGGCCGACCAGGTGCAGATGGAAGACGCCGGCCAGAGTTTCCTCGTGCAGGGGATCTCGAACGAAATGATTTCGGTGCAGTGGTATTTCGACGGTGAGCCGCTGGGTTCGGGCAGCGGCACCCAGTGCCAGCTCACGCCGGCAATGGTGGATCCCGGCGAGCACCTGCTGGAAGCGGTGGTCACCCTCCAGGATTCCTGGATCATCGACGACACGGACAACCGTCTCACCGATCGGATCTGCTGGGTCGTGGTGCGGGACTCGGAGATTCAGGCCTTTCAGGTGAGCCTGGACGTTCAGGCCGAGGTCCATGCCGGTGACCGGCTCTGGGCGCAGATGGCCATCGGCAACATCAGCGGGGAGCGCCAGTCCTTCCAGGCCAGCCTCGACCTGGTCCGTTGCGACGGCAGCCGGATCAACGGCTTCCGCCGCGGTTCGGGCAACATCCAGCCCGGTGACGAGCGGCGCGTCAACCTGCCGATCCGCATCCCCTCCCAGGTTCCGCACCAGCTGCTCGACTGCCCCCTGACCCTCGAACTGGTGGTGAACGGCGGGGCCGGCACCGGTGACGCGGTGAGCGATTCGGGCACCTTCACCATCCACATGGATTAGAGTTCGTCATTCCCGTTTCAAACGGTTGGCCACCGGCTCCGCCTCTTCCTTTTTTTTGGCGAGCACATTGATGCTGAAGGGTATCTCCAGTTCGGGCTGGGCCGGGTTGTCTGTCCTGACCATCAGCCGTCCCTTGTGAATCCCCGCCGGTTCTTCGCCATCCCATCGGAACAGGATATCCGCGCCGCGCCCGTTCTCCAGAGGCCGTATCTCCCAGGTCACGGGCAGGCCCTCGTACTCCACGCCGGTGACGGCGAATGGAATGTCGCCGTGCGAGCGGAGCTCCAGCAGCCGTTCCACCTGCTGACGTTCGCCGGCGTCCACCGAGCCGAAATAGAGCCATTGGGGCGTGAAGTGGATACGGCCCATTACCCTGGCCAGGGCCTTGATGTCCAGCTCCTTCTGTCTCGTCCCGTCGAGGTGGATGGTGATCCGTCCGGAGTGGTAGCCCACGCCGGCCTTCTCGGACAGGCCGATTTCCAGGCGGTAGGGCCGGCCCCCGGCATCGCCGAAGATCTCCAGTTCCTCCTCGCCGGGGTTCTCGGGTGGTGCCCAGGGCCCCCAGTCCACGGTGAAGAGGTCCGAATTGGACCGGATGACCACCACCTCGGCAGCGCTGTCTTCGCGCAGTATCAGGCCCAGGAGCTTTCGGCCGCCTTCCCCGTGGTAGACCCTGAAATCGGCGCGGTCGGTGGGGCGGATCTCCACCGGTGAGCGGACGGCCGCCTTCATGGTCAGCATGACCCGCTTGTTCTTCGGATCGTTGGTGATGATGGTCACCGACTTGGTGATCGGTTTGTTGAATTTGATCGTGTTCAGCGTAACGGTGATGCGCCCCTCCTGACCAGGAGGGGTGACCCGGTCGTAGTCCCCGGTCACCGTGCAGCCTCACCCGGCCTTGGTGCTCAGGATTACCAGGTCCGAGCCGCCGGTGTTGCGAAATGTGAATTCATGGGTGATCATTTCACCCCGCTCAACGTGTCCCGCATCGTGGATCGGTGAGGTGAGGGCCATTTGCGGCGGGGCCGGATCGGGTTCCCGGTCCTGGGCCGCGGCAATGGTGAAAGCCGCGCCGGCGAGCAGGGCCAGCAGGAAGCCGGCGAGC